>OBLW0100000022.1_pt1 | contig 108713 bp, 87 predicted proteins | sample 1520161 | NCBI WGS metagenome assembly OBLW01 (sample SAMEA3539309, study PRJEB22396) | soil metagenome | biome: tundra; feature: field; material: soil | place: USA | collected 2010-05 | depth 0.15 m
GAAAGGCGCTTAATTTGGGAAAGATAAATCTTCTCGGACATTCTTACGGCGGAGTGCTTGCTCAGGCCTATGCATTAAAATATCAGAAAAATTTAAACAGACTGATTCTCTGCAGTACTTTTCACAGCACCAAAAAGATGAATGAAGTTTTTAATAAAATGAAAGAAAATATGACTCCCGAACTGCGGGATAAAATAATCACACTTGAAAAAGAAGGATTATACGGCAAAGGGAAAGATTACGAAAAACAACGTTATACACCCGAATATATGATTTCCGCATGGGGTGAAGGTTATTTCCCTTATCTTTATCAAAATCATCCCGATGCGAATTATGACCCTCTGATGTCTGGTAGTATGTCATGGGATCTTTACCGCGAAATGTGGGGATCAAACGGAGAATTTATTATTGACGGCAATTTGAAATCAGTTGAGTATGCTGATCTTCTTCATTCTATTAAAATCCCAACACTTATTACTGTAGGCGATCATGATGAATGCGCTCCTTCCTTATCAGAGGAAATGCACAAGTTAATTGCAGACTCTGAACTTTTTATCCTGCCTAAAAGCGGGCACATGACTTTTGTAGATCAACCGGTTCTTTTCTTAAATAAAGTTGATAAATTTCTTCACCCCGATAAATAAATACAAAACTGCAATGTCAAAAATCAGTAAAGTTCTAATAATCTTTTGCATTTCATTCTTGTCAAATCTGTGCTTTCAGGCTGATGCTCAGCAAACAGATCTCGCCGCTCAGGATAAAGCCCGGTTGGATGCAGTAATTAAGTTTGCAGATAATTTATTGAAAGATGGAAAAGATGTTTACAGCGGTAAAGCAACTCCGTTATTGGTAAACGGGATAAATGTTTTTACAAAGGAACCGGTAAAATGGATTTTCTCTGATGGGAATGAAGCAGTTCTGTCAGATTTTGCTTGTCAGCAAAACCTCATGCGGGTTCTCGTAAGCTTATCCAATCTTACTGGTGATGAAAAATATAAGTCCGCTGCAAAAAATATTCTGCAGTACATGTTTGAACATTTTCAGGATACCAGCGGTTTACTTCAGTGGGGAGGTCATAAATTCATTGACCTTAAATCACTTAATGCAGTGGGTCCGAGCGATAAAGAACTGGTGCATGAATTAAAAAATGCATACCCCTATTATGACTTTTGGTATGAAGTTAATCCGGAAGCAACAGTTAAATTTATTAAAGCCTTCTGGAATGCTCATGTTTATAACTGGAAAACATTGGAGATTAGTAGGCATGGAAAGTATGGACTTATCCCGGGAGATATTTGGAATCATACATTCGAACAGCAGATACCATTCTTCAAAACTCGCGGCTTATCTTTTTTAGATGCTGGAAATGATTTGATTTATTCAGGTGTAAAACTTTATGAATTCACTCAAGACACTGGAGCACTTCTGTGGGCTAAACGGCTGGCGTCTCAGTATGTCCTTTCCCGCGATCCTAAAACCGGTTTAGGTGCTTATCAATTTACACAGCCTCGCAAAACCGCTGAACCTCCCGCTGACAGCAGCACTTTTTCACAGTATGGTGACCGCGTGCAGCGTCAGTTCGGTCCTGAATTCGGGCCCAATGCTTTGGAAGGTACCATCCTCTTGAAAAAGCATATCGAGACGATTTACTCTATAAATGCTATGATGGAAATCCAGCTTGCAAATGATTTGGGTAAAGACGGTGAGGATTTTTACAAATGGACAAAAGAAGGTATGTCTTCTCTTGCTAGGTACTCCTATATCCCCGATAAAAATCTTCTTCGTCCCATGTTCAACGATGGACAGGATCTATCTGATTTCGTACTTAAAAGGGATGGATACAATGGACGCAAAGGTACAGTATTAAGACAAATTCACGCAGGCAATATGTTGCTGATTTCCTTTGCGCGGGCATCTATGCTTACACAGGATAAATCTTTATGGGATATGGCTCGTAGTATTGCAAAAGGGAATGGTCTTGGTGACATTGGAACTGAACCCGCAAAGAATATAAAATTAAATTACCAGACTAAAAATGATGACGCCTATTCGGTATTTGCTTTAGTCGATATCTTCAGGCAGACACAGAATTCAGAATATCTGAACCTTGCTCGTGTCGTTGCTAATAATCTGGTAAAGAATAAATTTAATCATGGGTATTTTACTCCGGGTGCAGATTATCTGTATGCGAATTTTGATGCAATTGAGCCCTATGCACTGCTGACTCTTGAAGCTGCTATAAAAGGGACTCCAGATAAAGTTCCCGGCTTCATAAATGGAGCAGGATTTGTACAAGGTGAGTACAAATTTCCCGACGGAAGTGTAAAAAGTATTAAAGATGATTATTTCTATAAATTGCAAAAGGGAAACCTTCAACCGGTAACAGATACAGAATTGAAGGATGAGTAAATAATGGAATATAACTTGTTAATAATTTAACCAATAAGCCCAATGTGATATTAAAAGGCGCAACATCTTCCCTCCGTGGGTATTAACACATTTAATTTCGATTAAATGTGTTAAGGTTATCGGTGATTATATTATAAACTATTAAAAAGGAGTATCGCTATGTATATCGTTGTTGAGCATCAGATTTCAAACCCGAAAAAATTCTGGGAGATCGCAAAAGCAATTAAATTACCGGCAGGATTAAAAATACATTCGACTTTACCGAATTCAGACGGCACTAAAGCAGTGTGCCTTTGGGAAGGAAAAGAAGTTAAGGATGTTAAAAATGCTGTAGAAGGTGCTGTAGGGCAATTCAGTAAGAATGAATATTTCTCTGTTGAAACAAAAAATGCAATGGGCTTACCTAATTAAATTATTCTTGAATCAGTAAAGCTATAGCATACGGAGAAGAGGCATTTATAAAATATAATTGCCTCTTCTCCGCCTTTCGATTCACCTGAACAACTGCAGGCTGCATTGTCTTCTAAGGAAATGAAGATTAGTTAAATGTACCTCAGTACTCTCCTTATCATTTAGCATATGGACAGACTTAAATAGTTTAATGCTATATACCTGCTTTTTTTATTGTTATTAAGAATAGCTTTTTTGTAATTTGATACAGTGAAATCAAATATTTCTGCAATCATATTCAGCAATAATATTAAATGGAGCTATTATGAGTGAAAAATATTCCATCAATCCTGCCGGTGAACAATTTCCGATTCCTGAACCTGAAGACTATAAAGCCGAATTCCAGCGTATGAAAAAACGCGTTGAAAAGGAACGTAAACTTGGACGTGAAATAGTTGTTGTTATGGGAGTTGGATTTGTCGGTGTAGTTATGGCCGCAATAGTTGCTGATACTGTCGACAAAAAAGGCAAACCCTCAAAATTTGTAATCGGGATGCAGCGCCCCAGTGCCCGCAGTTACTGGAAAATCCCAATGCTTAACCGCGGTATTTCTCCCGTCAAAGCTGAAGATCCTGAAGTTGAGCAGATCATAAAACGATGCGTGATTGATAAAAAAACACTCATTGCCACCTTTACCTATGATGTTCTCGATCTGGCTGATATCGTCGTCGTTGATGTCCAGTGCGATTATCATAAAGAATCTCTCGGTGATGTCCGCACTGGAAGAGCCGAAATGGAAGCGCTTGAAAGTTCTATCGCTGTTATCGCTGAACATATTCCCCCTAAAGCCCTTGTACTTATAGAAACAACTGTGGCTCCCGGAACCACCGAACAGGTTGCGTACCCTCTTATGAAGAAGATTTTCAAAAAGCGCGGCATTAAATCCGAACCACTCTTAGCTCATAGCTACGAACGTGTAATGCCGGGACGCCATTACGTTGCAAGTATCCGCGACTTCTGGCGTGTATGTAGCGGAATAAACAACCTGGCAAAAACCAGGGTTGTCAAATTCTTAAATGAAGTTCTTAATACTAAGGACTTTCCTCTTACTGTTCTGGACCGCCCTATCGAATCCGAAACAGCCAAGATTGTTGAGAACAGTTATCGCGCTACCATTCTTGCCTTCCTCGACGAATGGAGTCTTTTCTCCGAACGCAACGGGGTTGATCTTATAAAAGTAATTGATGCCATAAAAATGCGCCCTACTCATAACAACATGATTTTCCCCGGTCCCGGTATTGGTGGATACTGCTTGCCTAAGGATGGGGGACTGGGTGTCTGGGCCTATAAACACATTCTCGGTTTCGATGATGATATCTTCCGTATTACTCCTATGGCAATAGATATAAACGATACTCGCGGGCTTCACGCCGCGCAGCTTACGCGTGACGCTCTCCGTAATATGGGTAAACCGATTGCCGCAGCTAATGTGGTCGTCCTCGGTGCCTCTTATCGTGAAGATGTGGGGGATACTCGTTATAGCGGCTCGGAAGTTCTGATCCGTAAACTTACCGAAATGGGTGCCGAGATAAATATTCATGATCCTTATGTCGAACATTGGTGGGAATTTGAGCAGCAGGATAGTTTCCCATCACCGGGTCAAAGCAAAGCCCGCTTTTTCCGTAATCAGGAAAAACTAAAAGGCATTCGGATAAATAATGATCTGAAAAAAGTGCTTGCCGATGCCGATGCCGTCGTGCTTGCTGTCCGCCATGAAGCTTATTTAAAACTTAATCCTGATAAGCTTATAAAAAATATCGGACAGCATGCCGCAATTATCGACTGCTTCGGAATTCTCAATGATGCCGACATCCGCCGTTACTTTGAACTCGGATGCGAGGTTAAAGGTCTCGGCAGGGGGCATATACAGCGCATTAAGGAAAGTGTCCGAAAAAATTCTAAAAATCACTGAATGTAAAAAAATAATATGGAAATCGGAGTTGATAGTTTTGCCGCTATGTTTAGTGGTAATAGCAATTTACACATAAATGATGCCGATGCACTTGCTCAATTGCTTGAAAGAATAGAATATGCAGACCGCTCAGGACTGGATGTTTTTGGAATTGGAGAGCATCACCGCAAAGGCTTTCTTGATTCTGCCCCTGCTCTTATTCTGGCTGCCGCCGCTTCCCGCACAAAGCGTATCCGGCTTACAAGTGCAGTTACTGTACTTAGTGCTGCCGACCCCGTAAGGGTATTTCAAAACTTTGCAACTCTCGATCTGATTTCAAATGGACGTGCTGAAATGGTGGCGGGGCGTGGTTCATTCATAGAGGCTTTCCCTCTGTTTGGTTATAACCTGGAAGATTATGATGACTTGTTTTCTGAAAAGCTTGAACTCCTGCTTAAAATTCGTAATAACGAATTTGTTACATGGTCAGGTAAATTCCGCCCTCCTCTTAAGAACCAGCCTGTCTATCCAAGACCTTTGCAGGATTTAATACCCATTTGGGTTGGAACAGGTGGTACTCCAGAATCTTTCATCCGTGCTGGCACTCTCGGACTGCCGCTCATGGTTGCAATTATCGGAGGCGATACCCATCATTTTCGTCCGCTGGTTGATCTTTACCGGGAAGCAGGAAAAAAAGCCGGGTATCTGCCTGAACAATTGAAAGTAGGTATGCATTCCCTCGGCTATGTAGCAAAAACAACTAACGAAGCTTTAGATGATTTTTATCCCGGCTATGCCGAAGCTATGACTAAGATTGGCAAAGAACGCGGATGGTCACCCATGACAAGAAGCCGATTCGAAGCTCAATTAGGACCTAAAGGTGCATTGCTTGTTGGCAGTCCTGAAGAAGTGGCTGAAAAGATTCTCCGGCATTCCGAATCTCTTGGCGGTATTTCCAGAATTACATTTCAGATGGATACTGCCGAATTGCCCCATGAAAAATTAATGAAATCTATTAAGCTGATTGGTACTCGTATAAAACCACTGGTTAATCAAAAATAAAAGAGCAAATCATTATCCACGTATCAAAAAGGCATGATCATGCTATAGCACCGCCGGAAAAATGAAATTATAGCATTAACGTGCTATGTTGCAGGACCTCCTGAATCTGTATTTATACTACAGAATTATTTAACTCATGGAGGTTCTTATGAAATATTCTCAGGCAATTGTAGTTGGTTATGAAGACATCTTGTTCTTTAATAAGAATAAGGATTATGGCGCGTATATATTACGCAGAGCATATAGGAAGAACCTGACTTTTGCATTGTTGACTGCTGTAACGATTTTTGCCGGGGCAGTCTCCTATCCGTTGTATATGAAAAGTGCAAAGCAGATGACAAATTCTGGATATACTTCACGAACAGTAAACCTTGGAGATTTTATCCCGGATGTTGAAAAGTTTCCTCTGCCAAAGGTGGAACCCCCGGCAAGTATTAGGTCAACAATAAAATTTCTTCCACCTGTTGTAAAACCGGATGAAGATGTGCAGGCTGAGAATATTCCAACTCAGACTGAGATGGAGAAGGTGGCGATTGGAACTGTAACACTGCATGGTACGGATACTAGTCCTGATATATCAGAAATTGTTATTCCTGTTGTTAAAGAAGTTCCGCCGGAAACAAATGAAGATTTATTCAGGTGGGTTGAGGAAATGCCAAGGTACAAAACTGATGAATCAGAAATCTATAAATTTTTTGCTGAGAATATTAAATATCCTGAGATTGCAAAGAGAGCCGGTGTTGAGGGGAGGGTTACTCTTCAATTTATATTGTCAAAGGATGGATCGATTACAAATATATCAGTATTAAAGGGAATTGGAGCTGGCTGCGATGAAGAGGCAGTAAGGGTATTGGGCTTGATGGGGAAATGGTCCCCTGGGAGGCAGAATGGGCATCCGGTTAGAGTTATAATGTCTATTCCGATATTGTTTAAACTGCAGTAGCTTTAGAGGGATCTTTATCCCTCTTCTTAAAAAAGCTTTGGTTTTTTCTTTTAATCTGATTTAACTTGCACAAGCAGATTAAATTAAATCCGGATAAAATGGATACTATTAAAACATTAGTCATTATCCTTTTAACACTAACCAATATCCGGATTAGCCCGCAGTCTTCTTACCCTGAATTCCGGCATATTTCAATTGAACTGGGCCTTTCTCAAAGCAATGTTAATTGCATACTTCAGGATTCAAAAGGATTTTTGTGGCTAGGAACTAAGGACGGGCTTAATAGATACGACGGTTATTCTTTCAGAGTTTATCAGAATAATCCCACTGACAGCAATTCAATTTCGGATAATTATATAACAGCTCTGGCAGAAGATAAATCTGGGAATATTTGGGTAGGGACATTGGGAGGAAAACTTAACAGGCTTAATAACAGCACTCAGCAAATAAAAGTGTACGATCTGCTCATCGATCCGCTCTTCAATGAAAATAATTCAGGAAGACCGGAAGCACTTCCTTGTTATTCTAACTTTAATAACGGAACTATTGCTTCAATAATATGCGATAGGGAAGGGATAATCTATGCGGGAACTTGGGGAAATGGATTCTTTAGATATGACCTGAATACTAAAAGTTTTTCTAAACATTTCTTTTTTCTCGAAGATATAAACTCTGTCTCTTCTAATAATATTCTCTCTTTAGCTTTGGATAACACAGGAACAATATGGATAGGAACTCTGGGAGGCGGACTCAATAAACTTGAAATAAAAAAAGAGAAGGGAACCGGGAAAGAAGAATTTTTGTTTGTAAAAAACCCGGGTGGAATAACCCTTAATGAAAATATTTCCTCTCTAACAGTTGATAATAACAATCTATGGATTGGCTCTTTCAGTGGAATATCTAAATTAAATATTGCCTCGGGAATAATCCAAAATTTAACAGGTAGTTCCGAAAAAATCACTGGTTTGGCACTTGACAGATCAGGAAATATCTGGATTGGTACCTTTGGAGGAGGGATCGAAAAATTTGACACTCTCACTCAGAAATTTTCTGATTATAGAAATAATCCTTCTGACCAAAACTCAGTAGATGATAATGATATTGTTTCTATAACAGTTGATAGGACGGGGCTTGTATGGGCAGGGACTTTCTCCGGTTACGGTGTTAATAAATTAAATCCTGAAAAGTTTAGGTTCAATTATTATCCGGCAGAACCAAATAACAAGAACAAACTAAGTGATAAAATAATTAATTCTATTACCGGGGACTCGGAAGGTAATATATGGATTGGGACTTATAAAGGTGGCTTGAATAAATTTAACAGGACTACCAAATCGTTCGAAGTATTTAAAAATGATCCCTCGGAAAGTAAAAGTATAAACAGCGATTATATTACTTCGGTTTTTATAAGTAAAGGAAGAGAAATTTGGGCTGGTACTTTCGATAAAGGGCTCAATCTTTTGGATAATCCCTCAGGGAAATTCCTTCGCTTTTTGCATGATCCGTCTGACAATAAAAGCATTAGCAGCGACCAGGTTACTTCTATAGCTTGCGATAGAAATGGTAATGTCTGGATCGGTACCTTCAGCAGCGGTTTAAATAAAGTAGTAAAAGAAAACGATAAATACAGCTTTATACATTACAGAAAAAATGAACTCTACTCCGGTGGCATACCGGATAATGGAATAAAAGGATTATACAATGATTCTGAAGGAAACCTTTGGGTAGCTGTAACCGGAGGATACTTATTAAAGTACGATTCCAGCAATGATGATTTTATTACATACAGGTTAAATGTTAATAAGGGCAGAACAACTGAAATAATTTCATTCTGCGACACAGGAAATATGATTTGGATTGGGACTAATGGAGACGGACTCCTCAAATTCAATAAGAAACAAGAGCAGTTTATTCCTGAGAATTCATATTACCTGAAGGGAAGGACCATTTACGGAATTCTTAATGAAGGCAATAACCTGTGGCTCAGCAGTGATAACGGTATTATCAAATATAATACTGTGCAGCATTCAATTGCCGGTTTTAATTTAAATGACGGACTGCAAAGTCTGAGGTATACGAACGGTGCATATTACAAAGCTCAAGACGGTGAGATGTTCTTCGGTGGAATCAACGGATTTAATACATTCTATCCCGACAGCATTAGATCCGCAGGATATATAGATACCCCCGGAATAACTTCATTCAAAGTAATGAATAAAGAAATCCCTCTGGAAAACAGCCTCATCTCTTTGGATTATTCTGAAAATTCTATATCAATTGAATTCTCATCTTTCGATTTCACCGATCCGCTGAAGAATCAATATGCCTATAAGCTTGACGGATATGACAATGTTTGGCAAAATACAACCGGCACAAACAGGACTGCTGTTTACAATAACCTTCCTCCCGGAGAATATACTTTTAGGTTGACAGGCTCAGGTTATTTGGGGGACAGGTTTATTCCTAAGGAAATGAAAATAATAATTGATTCTCCCTTGTACCAAAAATGGTGGTTTATTCTTATCGTCATATTTATTGTTGGGGGAATTATCAGTTACATTGTCTGGACGAGATTAAATCAGTTTATGTCGGTTCAAAAACTTAAAGAAAAATTATCCGCAGATCTGCACGACAGTATAGGAAGCGGCCTCACGGAAATTTCCTTGTTATCTGCTATCGCTCGGGATTACCCTAACGCTGATGGGGGAATACAAAAAGCCAAACTTAAAGCGATAGGTGATAGGGCAGGGGAGCTGATAGATAATATGAGCGATATAGTTTGGCTCGTAAATCCAAAGAATAAGTCGTTAAAGGATCTCATCTTAAGATTGAAGGACAGTTATTCCGCCTTATGCAGCTCACTTGGCATTTCTTTTAAACTTATGAATATTGAACAGCTTAATGAACCTGGTATTATTATGGAGAAAAGGCAGAATATTTATTTAATTTTCAAAGAAGGAATTAACAACAGTATTAAATACAGCGGGTGCAGAAATATTATACTATCAGTCGAAACAGATAACAGAAATTATGAAATTAAATTAAGTGATGACGGGTCAGGATTTGATACGAAAAATAAATATCCGGGAAACGGATTGAACAATATGAAGAAACGGGCACAGGAATCGGGAATGCGGCTTGAATTAGAATCGTCTGAGGGGCATGGTACTGTAATTTGTCTCAAAGGAAAATTAAAATAAGCTAAAGCATGATTTCAGTAATAATAGTTGAAGACAATAAAATAATACGGGAAAGTCTTGTTTCTCTTATAAATGGAACTGATGGGTTATCCTGTATAGGTTCATACGGAGATTGTGAAACTATGTTTGCGGAAAGGAAGTTGGAGAAAGCTGATATAGTTCTTATGGATATCGGGCTTCCGGGTATGGATGGAATATCTGGTGTGAAAAAAATCAAAGACAAATATCCCGATATTGATATCCTTATGCTGACAATTTATGAAGAGAACCAGAAAGTGTTTGACGCCTTGCTTGCCGGTGCATGCGGGTATCTGGTTAAAAAGACTCCCCCTGCCCAATTAATTGAATCAATTAAGGATGCCGCAAACGGGGGCTCCCCTATGAGTTCTGTAATTGCACGTAAAGTTGTAAACCTGTTTCATCAGAATAAAGTTGAATTTAAGGGGGAAAAACCCGTTCTGAGTGAAAGAGAGAAGGAAGTGCTTAACGCTCTTTCCAACGGAAAAAGCTACCAGGAAATTGCTGACATACTTTTTATAAGTATTGATACAGTGAGGCAGCATATAAGGAATATTTATTCGAAACTTCAGGTGCATACGCAGTCAGAAGCCGTGGCCAGGGGAATAAGGAAAGGGCTGATATAAGCTCCAACCTCTATCAGCCGCAATACCTTTAGCAATCAAAAAATTTTTAACTGTTTCAGCTCTTTTAAGTGATAATTTTGGATTGTATCTATCTGAACCTATATTATCATTATGTCCCTGGATTTCAACTTCTACATCAGGCTTCTTCAATAATATTTCTGCTGTATTGTATTATCTCCTTATTTATTGAACTTAAACCCCTCTAAATATAATTGAAAGAAAATTTTCTGATCTGTTTTTAGATCATGCACATATGCAAAATCCCTTGGATATCTGTCACTATAGTAAACTAATTGTTCAAATCCAATACTTATATTGTTAATAAGTTTAAATGCAATTCTGGGCTTGAATATTGCTATATAACTATTTTCTGCAACTCCGACAAAAGTATGAAACCACCAGTAATAACCCAATAATGTTATGCCTGCCCAATCACCAATATTGATAGTGCTTTCAAACTTTACTTCCGCTCCACTAGCATAGTTATAATCTCTAAACTGTGATGTATCAGTTACAATTTGACCACTGAGTGAGCCGACTGGTACAATATTAATATGAAGATCAGTATAAAGACTTGAACTCTTGCTCAATGGCAGCTTAGAAACTATTCCGGGCCCAAATGCCAGTGTAGCTAATTCGAAAGTTATATTATCAAAATAATTCATGTGTTGAAACAATCCCACTAACATTTCCAAATTACCGACCTGAAGATTCTTCCCGAATAAAATTCCATTCCCGGAAATATTGTCAATAATTTTCCTTCCCACTCCGAAATCTAAATCGGTCTGGATATTGAAATAATCAAAAGGTTTCCGTGATCTTTTTTCAAATGGGTTTCCATAATCAAGATTACCATTAAAATTTAGACTATTTGTTCCTTTCCCTATTTCTGTTCCTTCATCTTTCCTATGATACCCGGCGGATAGTGTAATGTTAAGCGGCTCTTTCTGATATATATCTTCCGATGTTAACCTGGTAAGATTCCCATTCAAAAGTCTGCTAAAAAATCTTGTGGGTGAAATAAAGGCAACCGATAGTTCCCGGAAAAACCTATCTGCTCCGGTTGTTTGATCATCCAGAATATCTGAGCCTAACCGGTAAAATATTTCTCCAAGAAATGCTCCATTAATTGTTGTATTTATAATATTGTTATAGGAGGGGAGAGTGGTTTCACCAAAATACTCCCATTCTAAATTGCCCAAAGCTGCAAAGGGCACGGATTCGAAGAAAGAATAACCATTTCCACGAAGTGAATTAAAAGACATTCCCCCGAAAAAAGGATGGAAAAAATTATTCATAGCAAATCTGTCATTATCCCATTCCCATCCCGTTTTTATATTATACTTCCATGAATTAAATCCTACCTTTGAATAATCGTAGTCATAGATATACCTGTCAATTAAAAAAGTGGAAACATTTCCTATTGTAACATTTAGGGCCACCATCCACCAGGAAGATTTTTCATTAAACAATGGATTATCATTCAGCAAATCACCATATATGTTATACTTCATAGTATCCTTTAAAGAAGTATTAATAGTATCCTGGAATGATGTTTTATTCCGATCATAAACTAAATCAGTATGATGATGGATCTCATTAATAGACATCTGGCGGCCTAACCATGTAGTGTTATTTTGTGATATCTTATTATCAAACTCTGGTTTAAACTGCGCTTGATTTAATGTTGAGAACATAATCATAAAAATTAATGCGTAAACAGTTTTCATTAATTTTTCATGCAATCATTATATACTATTACCGGTTAAGGTTTTTTGTGAATAATTCTTCGATTGAAGTTCCAGCGATTGTTTACCTACTAGTCCGGATTATCGTGGTCATCACCACCTAAACTATAATAGTTATTCTCTTCATCTTCACTTCCAATATCTTCATTTTTATCATCCAATTCTGATCCTGGAACATCTAAATCGCTGCCGGATTTATCTTCCTCAAAATCCTTCTCATTATTCTTTCCGGCTTTATTACTCTTTTTTGTTTCTTTTTTCTTGGAAATATTCTCTGGATCTATTTCCCCCTCTTCTTTGGATTTATTGAAAATATCTTCATCGGCAGGATATAATGGGTATCCGGGTGTATTTGTTTTTTCTTCTTTGTCCGTTTGTTGAGAAGTCGGGTTCGTGTTGACATTCTTTTTGTTCATATCATATCTCCTATATTTTAATAGAAAATATAATTTTATATGAATTGGAATACAATAAAGCAAAAGGATGAAAAAGGAACTACATCTTTAAAAGCATCTAAACTTCCTTGCCGTAAGATCACCTAAAAGATGTAGTTCCTTTTTCATCCTTTTGTCCGATTGAATCAAGTTGATTTATTATTTATCATTAAACATACATTGCAAACTCTGAATGCAAAAGACTAACCGTAGGTTGTAAAATGATAAATAAGAAGGAATTCGGATCAAACCCAAATGTTAAACAGGATAATGCACTCCAAATAAATATTATGGAAAAAGCAGGTATTCCAAAGAAAGAAATAATTAATTATGCTTTGTCTTCTGTCGCTGATGGCAGAATATTAAGAGATTACGTTAATGAAGTTAAAGAAGGGGAAATATCAATAGATGAAGCGATTAAAAAGGTTAAGAACGATTACGAGAAGATGAAGGACGGGGAGAAAGATGGCAAATTTATTGCTCCATCAAATTTAAAAAAACGAAAGTACCAAATGAATCCAAACTGATTTTTATCATTCCATTTTAGTATCTTTAAATTATCAACAAAGGAAAATAATATGAAAAAAATATTTGCACTCGTTTTTACAATGCTAATTGGGTTCACCTTCTTTGGTAACCTTAATGCACAAGACTTCAAGGTTAGGAAATACAGCATAGGAGGCGAAGGTGGGACTGACTATCTTACCGCTGAACCTGGCACTGGACGGGTATTCGTCTCCCGTGGCTCACATGTCATGGTAATTGATGGAAATAAAGGCACTGTGATCGGAGATATTCCTGGAACCCCCGGCACTCACGGCATCGCGCTTGCCGCAAAATATAATCATGGGTTCACCACAAATCGCGGGGATTCTACCATTACAATGTTCGATCTTAAAACTCTGGATGTTATAAAGAAAATAAAGATTCCTTCTGGCGGCTTGGATGGAATTATGTACGATGATTTCTCAGACCATGTCATTCTCACGAATCACAGCAAACCCGGCACCGCAACAGCTGTTGATCCGAATACTGGAGCAATTACAGGAGAAGCTATTCTTGAGGATAATTCACCCGAAGGTGCAGCGAGTGATGGAAAAGGAAAACTCTTCGTTAATAACGAAAGCAAAAATACTGTTCAGGTAATTGACGCAAAGACAATGAAAGTGCTTGCATCATGGCCTCTTTCTCCCTGCGATGGTCCTACTGGTATCGCCTACGATCGGATTACTGATAGAATTTTTACTGGATGCGGTAAAACTTCAGCAGTAATAGATGCTGTAACCGGTAAAATTGTTGCCACCATTCCAAATGGTGACGGTGTTGATGCACTAGGCTGGGATCAGTCAGAAAAGTTAATTTATATTCCTGCTGGTCGTGATAGTAGTGTTACAATTGTTCGTGAAGATTCTCCGGACAAATATAATGTCATTGCCAAAGTTACCACAATGACGGGAGCAAAAACAATTGCCGTCGATCCGGTAAATCATGTGGCGTATCTGTTCCAGCCGCAATATGGACCGACACCTGCTAACGCTCCCAAGAACTCTTATGGTCGTTCTCCGCGCGGACCGGTTATCGGCGCCTATCTCTTTGTGATTACTCACTAATTGGTGAATTATTTCCCCCTTGGGTTTTCCACTACCTACAGAATGGATTGAGAATTATTTCTCAATCCATTTTCCTGGTCAAAACATCTCTACCTGACCAAATAATACTAGGAATAAGATTGTTATTTCTGCTTCCGAAAGAATCGGTTTTCTCTCTTATTATACGGATTGATGATTGAATTGTTGTACAAATAAGCATGATAATACTACGAAAAAAATTAGGGATGCGAAATATCTTCGCACCAATACTTGACTCAAATCATTGGTTATTCATATATCATTAACTACTTTTTGGCATATTTTTAGCTTATGAAATGGCAAAACAATTTATATTTATAAAAATAAAGGTGCAAAAATGCGAATGATAAAGCTATTTACGATTATGTTACTCTTAAGTATTGTTGGTATGGCACAAACTGTTACACCACCGCCAACAAACTTAAAAGCTATGATTCTTGGTACCACTCCCCGTGATTTCGATGGCGTCGCTTTGACTTGGGATTATAATCTGGACACGACAACAACTACTATGGCAATGGTTGAATTCAATATATACAAAAGATTGGGAGCTTTATCTGATACTACTCCTTTTATGAAAATCGGTCACTCTTTCCATAAATCATTTGTTGATCAGGGTCCGATGCAGCCTGGTATGAGTGTTTCATACTATGTAACTGCGGTAGTCAATAATATCGAAAGCGTTCCATCTGATTCAGTAGAAATAGGATTGCCGACCCCTCCTCCACCTCCTGATTCTCTAAAGGTTGGATTTGGCAAAATAAGCGGTAACTTATTTGAAGATTCAACCAATGTTCCAATTATCCATGGACAGGTTGCCTTTATTCCGACAATGGTTCACCCTTTAATTGATGATCATAATTTCTGCCAACCGGTAATGACTGATAGTAATGGTAATTTTAGCGCTCGTTTAAGAGTGGGTGACTATTTTATCTACTCTTCTGCAAAAGGTTATTATAGTGAATTTTTTGATAACGTAAATGATATTAAGAATGCAACCAAAGTAACTGTAACTGCAGGTGATTCATTAGTCTTCAGTATCGGTTTGGCTAAAATCGTTCCCCCTGTAACTTATTCAGTTTCAGGATGGGTTAAAGATGGCTCCGGTATGCCGCAGAAAGCAAAATTAACTGCTTTTATTTCTAATAAGCAGCATAATCCTTCCTGCTGGAATATGTCTTATGTAGCAAAGACAGATTCAATGGGAAATTATCAGATAAATAAAATAAAACCCGGTGATTCTGTTGTTGTATACGCCGAACCATTGGACCATGCATTCCTGCCTCAGTACTATAATGGCAAATCTGATTATAAGACTGCCGACAGGATTGGCGTAACTGGTAATATTACTGGTATCAATTTTACTCTTATTGCTAAACCTGTTTTTAATAATGGTATTAGCGGTACTGTATTTGATTCAGCTGGTATAACAATCGTTAAGGGTTCCGTTTTTGCATTCAGACAAGGTGGAAACCTTAAATATAAATTTGGATTTAAGCGTAGAGTGCCGATCGATACTCTGACAGGTGCTTATTCATTCACCAATCTTGAACCGGGTCAATACATTTTATTGGCTGCAGGACCAGGATATGTTCCTTCTTTCTTCAAATATGACGGCACAACCACATTGAATTGGAAAAATGCTGATTCAGTAGTAGTTACGGACTCAAGCCTTGTAACTGGAATCAATTTCAATCTTAAAGTTCATGTAAAACAAACAGGCGGTGGTTTTACTTTCGGTTTTGTTAGAGGAAATGATGGGTCAACCCTGCCAGGTACTTTAAACTATCTTGTAGACGCTGCTGGTGGTTTTGTAGATTATTGCGTAACTGATTTGGACGGATCATATATGATCCAAAACATTTCAGCCGGAAGTTATACAATGGTTTCAAGTCTGACACTCTTCCAAGATGCACAGAAAAATGTAAGTGTTGATTACCTGAATAACAGTACATTAAATGTTGATGTCACTTTACTTCCAAATGGAACAACAGGAGTTAATGATAATGTTGCAACTGTAAATGGATATGCATTAAACCAGAACTATCCTAATCCGTTTAATCCAAGCACTATTATCAGCTACCAGATTCCGCAGAATAGCTTTGTTACTCTTAAAGTATATAATGTTCTTGGAAAAGAAGTAGCTACTTTAGTTAATCAACAGCAGATTGCTGGTAAATATAATTTCAACTTCAAAGCTAACAATTTACCAAGTGGAATTTATATTTATAAATTAACTGCTGGTAGTTTTACATCTGTGAAGAAGTTAACGTTGTTAAAGTAAGATACGATGATATATAGATAAAAAAGGGCTGCCCCATATCGGGCAGCCTTTTTTTTGACAACTTTTAACCAACGTAAACCATTACATATTATCCCATTTTAATCACCCAATCACTATCTTTCTATAAATTCAGGTTGTTCCGCCCCGTATTTCAGTTTTTCCCCTATGGTTTAAACTAACCATTACATTTAAGTTCCCCCCTATGACACTACTTTACCGGTTAAAATCGAACTCCATTATTAAAAATAGTAATGTGGATGGAATATGATTATTAATGGAACTCCCTGGTATTATACTTATAATGCCAAGGCATTTAGTGCCCGTGTGATGCAAAAATGTTTGTTAGGCGCATTTGAGGATGCAATTCAGCTTTGCGATAAAGCGATCGAACTTAATCCAAACGAAGGATTACCTTATGGCAGGCGTGGGAATGTTAAAAATCAGATGGGAGATTACGGTGGCGCAATTAATGACTGCAATATCGCAATCGAAATATTCTCTAACGATGCCTATGCCTATTTTACTCGCGGCATTGCTAAAAGAGCCTTGGAAGATTATGGGGGCGCAATGAAAGATTTCCTTAAAGCCGTTGAGCTTGATGCGAAAGAGGTAAAAAAACATTTTAATCGTAATTATGCAAAAAACATATTGGGGGGAAAAGCTAGAATTTATTACAATAAAAAAAAATCCGTCAACGATCTCTGATTGCTCTGTAAAACAATTCCCCGAACACCTGAATCAAGAATACAATTTCCGGCTTCATTATCCATCAAAAGGTGTAGTTCCTTTTTCATCCTTTCGGTCTATTTACACCTTCACAACAAACATTTAACTTTATACCCATATTGCGAAAAGTAATTTATCACAATGACAAAATTGTTAGGATTAAAATGAATAACGATAATCTATTGTTGGAGACAACACAAACAGAATATCTGGCAATCAAGGATGATAAAGAAAAAAAAGTTATCCTCCTGGTGGAAGATGAAGCTATAATCGCTATGACTGAATCAATGGAATTAAAAAACTATGGATATGATGTTATTCATGTTCTAAATGGACATCAGGCAATTGAAGCGATTAACAATACCTCCAATGAGATTGATCTTATTCTCATGGATATAAATCTTGGTAGTAATTTAGATGGCACTGAAATAGCCAAAATAATACTTAAAGAACATGATATCCCTCTTTTGTTTCTTTCAAGTCATACAGAACGTAATATTGTAAATAAAACTAATGATATTACTTTCTATGGATATGTTGTTAAGGATTCCGGTATCATTGTGCTGGATGCTTCTATTAAGATGGCTTTTAGACTTCATGAAGCAAATCAAAATTTGAAAAATCAAAAGATCAAACTTGAAAACAAAAAGCAAGATTTGCAGGTGTTTGAGAAACGATATCGCAGGCTTTTTGAATCTGCTAAAGATGGTATTATAATTCTTGATGCTGATAATGGAATGATTGTTGATGTTAACCCCTTTTTAATTAATTTACTGGGCTATTCTAAAGAAAACTTCCTGACAAAACATATTTGGGATGTTGGTACTAAAGAAAACATTGATTTATCAAAGCAATTGTTTCTGGAATTACAGGAAAATGGATATGTCCGATATGAGGATTTACCCCTGGAAGCCTCAGATAGAAAACTTATAAATGTAGAATTTGTGTGTAATGTTTATCTGGTTGACGGCGATAAGGTTATTCAATGTAATATTCGTGATATTACAGAACGAATCAAACATGAAAAAATATTCAATGATGATATGAATAAAAAAGAAGCATTGATTAAAGAAATGCAGCATCGGACAAAAAACACTTTTAATATGATAACAAGTTTAATTCATATCAGAGCAAGTGTAACCCATTCTGAAGAAACAAAAAATACCCTTGAGGACTTAGCTTTAAGAGTAAGATCGATTTCGGATTTATATTCTTTAGTGTATGAAACCAAATCTTTTTATGAAGTTGAACTCAAAACATATTGCGATAAAGTAATTGAATCGATGCTTAAGCTTTCAAAAAATATTACACTAAATGAAAATCTTGAGGAAATTACTGTTTCCTCTTCAAATGCAGCAACTTTAGGAATGATTCTTGTCGAACTATTATCTAATACAATCAAATATGCATTCCCTGATTCTCAAAATGGGATTATAAACGTAGAACTGAAAAGAATTAACTCACACGTAAAGTTGACTGTTGAAGATAATGGCATTGGTATTCGAAAAGATTTTGATATAAATAAAATTAAAAGTGTAGGACTCAATCTTGTATCCTTAATGGTTAAGCAGCTTGATGGTAAAATTCAATTCATATCAGAAAATGGAACAAAAATTATAATCGAATTCCCTTTTGAAAATAATGCGGAAAAGATTTAGTAAGTATTATCCAAAGCATCTTTTAACTACAATAAGTTCAACCAAAGGATTAATCCTTTTTTCATCCCTTTGATCTATTTACACCTTCACAACATTTAAGTAAGTTTATAATAATGTTGGAAGGACCAATTGATCAACTTCACAACTTTTCAGTTACCTTATAACAATATTAGTATAACTAATTGATTACAGTGGTTATTATATTAAAAATGAAAATCTTTAATCTCATGTCGGATACAACCAAATTGGAGGTATATAATCATGAATATTGAAGAACAAAAAACCATTCTTCTTGTCGAAGACGATGCAGTTATCGCCATGAATGAATCTAAGGAATTAAAAAACCATGGATATAACGTTATTCCTGTTCTGAATAGTCATAAAGCGATTGAGGCTGTTAGTGATCATAATCGTGTAATTGATCTTATTCTGATGGATATTAACCTTGGTAATAATCTGGATGGCACTGAAGTAGCTAAAATAATTCTTAAAAATCATGATATCCCTCTTTTATTTCTTTCAAACTATACAGAACGTGAAATTGTTGAAAAAACTGAGAATATAACTTTCTATGGTTATGTTGTTAAAAGTTCAGGTTTTACTGTACTTGATGCTTCTATTAAAATGGCTTTTAAACTTCATGAAGCATATCAGAATTTGAAAAATCAAAAAATAGAAATTGAAAATCAAAAGAAGGAATTGCAGGCAGAGGTAACGGAAAGAAAGCTGATTCAACAGGTGATAGGAGATTCTGAAGAAAAGTACCGGAACATTGCCGAAAATATTGATGATTTCCTTTTTACATTTGAACGTATCGATAAAGTTTTAAAACCGCTTTTCTTTACTAACTCTGTAGAAAAAGTTACAGGATTTGCCCAATCTGAATTTCTTTCAGAATCAACCTTTTTCCTTAAGATTGTTCACCCTGATGACTTACATATAGTAAAGAATAAATTAAATACTATCATGAAGAGCAAGATTCAGGTTTCTGATGAAATGGAATTCAGGATAATAAATAAGCAAGGAAACATTGTCTGGGTAAGATCAAAAATAAATGTAATAAGAAATAATGACGGTAAAATATCAAAATTATACGGACTTGTTAGTGATATTTCTTTAAGAAAAAAGGCAGAAGAAGAACTTAACCGCTCCACGGAAAATCTTATAAGGCTAAATGAAACAAAGGACAAATTTATTTCGATTATTTCTCATGATTTAAGAACTCCCTTCAGTTCAATTCTGGGCTTTACTGATCTCCTTATAGAAGATAAGGGCTTAACAGAAGTTGATAAGAAAAAGTATGTCGGCTTTATTCAGAATTCTTCTAAATCGATGCTCGAATTGGTTAACTCTTTATTAGACTTGACAAGATTACAGACTGGAAGAATTAAATTTGAACCTGAAAAAATAAGCGCCAGAATGATTATCAAAAATTCCATAAACTCATTATCAGGCGCTGCTTTCAAGAAAAACATTGATATAATCTCGAAAGTTGATGGGAAAGTAATTATTTATGCAGATCATATTTTAATGGCACAGGTCTTCAACAATTTAATTTCCAACGCAATCAAATTCACAAAACCGGGAGGGGAAATCGTTATTTCTGCCTCTCCTTCAAAAAAGATACGGTTTTATGAATTCTCCGTAAAGGATAACGGAGTAGGTATTAAACCGGAAAACATTCAGGAGCTTTTTAGGATAGACACAAAGTATACTTCGGAAGGAACTGCCGGGGAAAAAGGTACCGGGTTTGGGCTTTCTATAGTAAATGAAATTATCGAAAAGCACGGCGGGAATATCTGGGTTGAGAGTGAATACGGAATGGGAGCGGACTTTAAATTCATTTTACCCATTACATCGCCTAATATTCTTTTAGTAGACGACAGTAAAACTGACCGAATTTTATACTCCAAGATTATTAAGAATATTACACAGGATTACAATGTCGAAATTGCTTCAAATGGTAAAGAAGCCTTGGAGATAATATTGACAACACCCCCTGCGCTTGTAATAACAGATCATTTAATGCCTGAAATGAATGGATACGATCTTGCGATGGAGATAAAAAAACTTGATATTAAAGCAAAACCTCAGGTTATTATTTTAAGTGGGGATATCGACAGAAGTGTCCTGATTGATTATCATAATCTCGGTATTGAATATGTGTTTAATAAGCCGGTAAATTTAACCCTTTTTAAAACCGCTGTTGAAAAGTCATTAAGAAAAAGGCTCGCCGGGTAAACACTCATTCCCTTTATCTTATTACAAATTCGCTCACAGTTTTAACTTCAATTTGAATATTCTTGCATTCAGCTGAGTTTCTGGTGTACTGCCACTCCATAATTTATTTGATCTAGCCAAATATATTGTTTATGCTTTGAACTGACTAAACCATTATATATATTAGTCTTACAATGAAAAAAACAGTCCCCAAAAGATCTCCGATCAAAAAAAAGGAAAAAACTATTGAATCATCCTCCCCTGATAATTCATTTTATGTAGTTGGAATCGGTGCATCCGCTGGCGGCTTGGAAGCTATCGAAAGATTTTTCGGAAATATGCCCTGGGATTCTGGAATGGCTTTTATCGTAGTGACGCATTTAGATCCAAATCACATAAGTATTATGCCTGAACTTATTCAAAAATTTACTAAGATGAAATTATTTCAGGCTGAAGACGGAATGGTAGTTGAGCCTAATCACGTGTACGTTGTTCCGGCTAATAAAGATTTAGCAATATTTCATAGAAAAATCCAGCTTATAGAACCTCTTCAGGCCCATGGATTCCGGCTTCCGATTGATTTTTTCTTCAAATCACTATCTGCGGATTTAGGCGAAAAAGCTATTGGTATTATCCTTTCCGGTACTGCCTCCGACGGTACTGCAGGCTTAAAAGCGGTTAAGAGTGAATTAGGAATGGTAATGGTTCAGGATCCATTATCGGCAAAATTCGATGGTATGCCAACTAGCGCCATTAAAACTGGATTAGCCGATTACATTCTTCCGCCCGAAGAAATGCCTGATCAGTTGATTAAATATACTTCCCAAAAAGTTAAAGGTGTTTTATTAAATAAAGATCTTCCTGATCCATTTCAAAAAATTTTCTTATTGCTCAGAACTCACACAGGTCACGACTTTTCACTTTACAAGCAAAATACCATTTCCCGTCGTGTAGAAAAAAGAATGAATATCTCTCAATTGGATAATCTTCCCAATTATATCCGGTTGCTTCAGGAAAACCCCGCAGAAATTAAAATCTTGTTTAAAGAACTTTTAATTGGAGTAACAAATTTTTTCAGAGATCCCGAATCTTTTGAGAAATTGAAGAAACTATTATTAGATTTAGTAAAAAGTAAACCGGATAACGGTGAAATAAGAATTTGGGTGCCGGGTTGTTCTACCGGTGAAGAAGCATACTCAGTTGCAATTATATTAAGAGAATGCATAGAGGAAACAAAGAAAAATTTCAATGTTCAAATATTTGCCACGGATATTGATAATAATGCTATTGAAAAAGCCCGCGTTGGTTCATTTTTAGGAATTGAATCCGATGTTAGTAAAAAACGTTTGAACCGTTTTTTTACTTCCGAGGGAAATCATTATTATATTCGAAAAGAAATTAGAGAAATGTTGGTCTTTGCTGAGCAAAGCGTTATTAAAGATCCTCCTTTTACTAAACTCGATCTGATCATCTGCCGTAATCTTTTAATTTATTTTAATTCCGAATTACAGAAAAAAATAATTCCCATATTCCATTACAGTCTTCTGCCTAAGGGAATACTTTTCCTCGGATCATCGGAAACTATCGGCGGGTTTGTTGATTTGTTTTCAATGGTAGATAATAAATGGAAAATTTATAAAAGAAGGGAATCCATTTATTCAACGCGCCCTTTAATAGAATTTCCGGTATCAAAGTCAACAGGAAAAACTAATGTGACTTTCACGAAAAGGAACGAAGTAAAAAACATTACCCAGGTAGCGGAAAAAATAATTCTGCAAAGTTACTCTCCTAATTGTGTGATAATAACTGCAGATGGAGATATAGTTTATATTCATGGAAGAACTGGTAAATATCTCGAGCTTACTAATGGCGAAGCGAAAATGAATATTTATGAGATGGCGCGCGAAGGATTACAACAAGAACTTCCGGCATTAATCAGAAAAGTAATTTTAAGCAGAAGACCTTTAACTGCCGAAGGGATAAAAGTTAAATCTAACGGCAGTATTCAGGTGATAAACCTTACTGTTAAACCAATCAAAGAACCTTCTGAAATGCAGGGTTCCATTTTGCTCATTTTTGAGGAAATAAAAAAAGTACCGGCTTCTAAAAAAATCCAGCATGTACTGAAGTCGGGAAAGAATACCAAAGATCTTGAGCGCGAATTAAGATCTGCGAAAGAAAATTTACGGTCAACCATTGAAGAATTGGAAACTTCCAATGAAGAACTTAAATCTACTAACGAAGAAATGCAGTCGACCAACGAGGAGATGCAAAGTTCAAATGAAGAATTGGAAACTTCTAAAGAAGAGTTACAATCGCTTAACGAGGAATTAATTACGGTAAACACTGAACTGCAGAATAAGAATGATGAATTATCAGTTGTTAATAATGATATGAAGAACCTGCTGGAAAGTATTGATATTCCGACAATCTTTCTGGATAATAATTTATGTATTAAAAGATTTACATTTCATGCAGCCAAGGTTGTCAATCTTATTTCTTCTGATATTGGAAGGCCAATTAACCATTTAGCTACAAATTTTAAATATGATAATTTTATTGAGGATGCAAAGGAAGTTTTAAGAACTCTTGCGTTTAAAGAAATTGAGTTGCAAACCAACGATGCTCACTGGTATCAAATGCGGATATTACCTTACCGCACAACAAGCAATGTGATTGACGGCGTAGTGGTTACTTTTTCGGATATTAACAAATTAAAAACTACATCCGAAAAAATCAGTAAATTGAACAAAGATATTCAGCTTTCGCGTAAGTACGCTGATAATATTATTGATACGGTCAGGGAATCGCTTCTTATTCTTGATAAAGATTTGAAAGTCCTTTCAGCTAATCGTTCATTTTATAAAATGTTTAATACCGATATCGAAAAAACTGTAGGCAGGTTTATTTACGATCTTGAAGATAAAAATTGGGAGATACCTCAACTGCGGGAACTCCTTGAGGAAATCATCCCTCAACGAAATATTTTTGAGGATTATGAGGTCGAATACAATTCTAAAAATGCAGGCAGAAAAAAATTACTTTTGAATGCCCGGCAAATATTTCACGGTGAAAAAGAAACTAAACTCATTCTTCTTGCGATCCAGTCCCAAACCATAGAATAATAGGGTAACCAATAATGAAAAGCACTAAAAAAGAAATAAAAAAAACCAAACCAAAACCTAAAAAGCAGTCTGTTGAAATTGAAGATGTTAAAAAACTTGTACATTTGCTCCAGGTTCAGCAGATTGAACTGGAACATCAAAACCAGGAACTCAGAATTGCGCAGGAAGAACTGGAGGTATCAAGGAATCTATATGTAAACCTCTATGATTTTTCACCAATCCCTTATTTTAGTCTGGATAGGGATAGCATGATTAAGGAAGCAAATTTAATTGCAAGTAAATTGTTCGGAATTGATCGAAACAAATTAGTAGGTAAGCGTTTTATTGCTTTTATCCCTCTGGACGAAAGAGATGCATTTAATATGTTTATTAATAATGTTTTTAGCTCGGATATAAAAAACTCTTGTGAATTAAAAGTTATGAATAAGGATAAACGCATCTTCTCTGTTCGACTGGAAGGTTTATTGTTAGAGGACGCTTTGCAAAAAGATCAAAAATGCCAGGTTGCGTTAATCGAATTGTGATTTTTATTTCAAACAATTGGAAAGGGCATGAAGAAAATCCGGATACTGCTTATCGAAGATAATCGCCTTCTACGTGAAGGCATCGCTGAATTGCTTAAAAAACAACCTGATATGCATGTTGTGGCTACTGTTGGAAATGGCGAAAACATATTGCTGGTTTTGGGCAAAGTCAAACCTAATGTAGTGCTGCTCGATCTCGGTTTACGAAATCAAAACAGTCTGCAAATTGTAAAATTAACTAAGCAGCATTTTCCTGGAACCAAAATAATTGTAATGGATCTTATTCCGTTGCAAACAGATGTTTTTGAATTTGTACAAGAGGGGGTTGCCGGTTTTATACTTAAAGATGCGAGCATTGCTGAATTTTTGAAAACGATTCGATCAGTGTATCTGGGGGCGCGAGTTTTGCCTCCGCATTTAACCGGCTCACTTTTTTCTCAAATCGTTGAACATGCACTTTACGGATTCAAACCTTCCACAATTGTTGAATCAACTCGTATGACAAAACGTGAAAAGCAGGTGATTGAATTGGTTGCGGACGGTGCCACGAATAAAGAAATAGCACAAAAACTTCATCTTTCCCCCTACACGGTAAAGAGCCATGTCCATAACATCCTTGAAAAATTAGCACTTAGTACACGTGTACAGATTGCAAAACACGCTCACCTCTCCGAGTCTTATAAAACAGCTATCGATATTACTTCTTTATTAGGCGAGTAATTTCCTTTGCCATCTTCACCCCAAAAGATGTAGTTCCTTTTTCATCCCTTTGACCGATTGAATTTACTTCCTTATTAGCCATATCTTTCTTTTATAGATCAAACTCTTAAGGCAATTACTAGGAGTATTTCAATGGTCTCTAATTAGTTAAACATTGCTGTAGGCATTTTGGTAATTGAATGTAATATGGCAAAATAAAAAAAAGGAGTAACATTATGCGTTATTTATTTGCTTTAATCGTAGCATTGTTCTTATCTGGTGCTTTAGACGCACAGGTACATGCTAAACTTAACATCAATCTGGGTACTCAACCGATTTGGGGTCCCACCGGTTATGATCATGTTGACAATTATTACCTTCCGGACATAGAGACTTACTACAATGTTCCTACACATCGTTATTACTACAATGAAGGGGGACGTTGGAAAAATAGTGCATCCTTGCCTTCAAAATATAGTAATTATGATTTATATAATTCTCATAAAGTAGTGGTGAACGAGAAACAGCCATGGAAAAATCATGCAACCAATCAAACTAAATATGCATCATATAAAGGTCAGCACGATCAGCAGCCAATCCGGGATAGCAAGGATTCAAAATATTTTGTGAACAAAAACCATCCCGAGCATAACAATTGGGTTAAACAACAAAAAAATGACAAAGGAAAGAACAAAAAATAACAAACAAAATCAGTCAGGGTGCTTGCTTAAGGTGATATCGTAATGAACCACGATCTCGCCTTAATATTTCCAAGGTTTAATTAATCTTTTAATAAAAGGATAAGAATATGTCACAGGAATATGGTTATGTAAAAGGTCTTTTTATCGGTCTATTGACGGGGGGCGCAATTGGTGCTTTCGTAGCTTTGCTTTATGCACCTAAAAGTGGAAAAGAGCTGAGGAAAGATATTGAAAATAAAACAGATGAATATTACGATGAAACTGAAAAATTTATAGCTGATGCAAAAGTAAAAGCTAAGGATATGGTGAATGAGGGAAAAAATAAATCAGAACAATTGATAGCAAACGCAAAATTTAAATCAGAAGAACTTCTGAAAAATGCTGAACGCATCTTTACGGAAGCTAAAAACAAAACTGGTTCAATAATTTCTATTGGCAAAGAAGTTGTCGATGGTGAAACTTCAAAAATAAAGACTGCTTTTAAAGCCGGTGTTAATTCATATAAGGAAAATAAAAATCAGGACAATGAACCGGTTTGAATATCCTTTAACATAGCTCGTAAACACTCTTTCTGGAATTAGTAATGGAATAAATGCTTTTTGGGACAGTTACAAAAGAAAGTTATAATTAATTTTTTGAAAGTAATTTCAAAATCGACCAAAGGATGTAGTTCCTTTTTCATCCCTTTGTCCCATTGAACAATCCTGAATTCCTTCTTATAATATTATAGTACTAAATGACAATTATATAAAACAATTATAAATTCAGACAACTTGTCACAAGGATCAAATACTATGAAAAGATTATTAATGTTAGCATTATTTACAACTTTTATTCTCAATTCGTGTACAAACAATAGCAGTAATCCGGTGAATACGGATACTATTCCTACCGCACCGACATTGTTATCCCCAACAGATGCGTCATCCGGAATAGCAGTTATCCCCAGCCTTAGTTGGAATGCAAGCAGCGGAGCAGCAAGTTATACCTTACAGGTTTCAATTAATAGTTCGTTTTCAAGTTTTGTCTATAACAAAAGTGGATTAATGAATACGACCCAACAGGCAAGCGGTTTGAGTCCATTATCAATTTATTATTGGAGAGTCAGTGCAGCCAATACAGCAGGAACATCAGGCTGGTCAGATGTATGGAGCTTTACAACAACAGGTCCTTCTCCCGATGTGCCCGTTTTATTGTCTCCTTTAAGTGGCACTACAATCAATGCGTCACCGTTAAGTTTAACCTGGATCGCAAGCGGCGGAGCAACAAGCTATACTTTGCAGGTATCGCTAGATAGTTTATTTACAAGTTTTTTGTATAACCAGAGTGGATTGACAACTTCGAGTCAGCAACTAACGGTACTAACTGCATCAACCTATTATTGGCGCGTAGCTGCAACAAACAATAACGGAACATCTGGTTGGTCAAAGGTATGGAATATTACAACAGTGGCACCGGGTGCGCTGTTTTTATCGTCTCCTATAAATGGCGCAACAGCTCAATCATTATCGCCAACCTTAGGTTGGTCAGCAAGTGGTGGAGCTACGAGTTTTACATTGCAGGTATCAGTAAGTAGTTCATTTACGAGTTTTGTATATAATCAAAGCGGATTAACATCTTTGAAGCAACAGGTAACGGGTTTGACAGCACAGACTAAATACTATTGGCGGGTAAGCGCATCAAATAGTTACGGAACTTCCGGATGGTCTGATACCTGGAGCTTTACTACACAATAGCAGGAACTAATTCCTTTTTCATCCTTATGGACTATTGGTTTTTTCTTCGAAACTATTGATTATAATCTCATAAAAACAAGATAACAACTTGAGGTAGGAATTAATGATAACAGTCAGTATTTCATCGACAGATCAAAAACTGGTTATCCGGTTAAAACATAAAATTGACTATGTGATTGAAAAAAAAATCGGAAGTTCAAAATCCTTGAATCGAAGAACAATGTATGTGTTTGTGCAATTATTCTTTTCATTTGCATCGCTGATATATAAAGAAATATTTAAGTAATTTTCTAACACCTCTCCCCCTAAAGATGTAGTTCTCTTTTCATCCCTTTGCCCCATTGAACAACCTTGAATTCCTTCATATACTATGCTGGTACTAAATGACAATTGTTCTAAACTATTTCAACACATTATAAGGAGTTATCAAATGAATTTTCTGAAACTTAAGGGGAATTGGAATGAAGCTGCAGGTAAGCTTAAACAGCAATACGCGAATCTGACTGATGATGATTTAATCTTCCAACAAGGTAAGGAAGAAGAATTATTGGGTAGATTACAGGTTAAAATTGGGAAAACTAAAGAAGAATTACGTAAAATAATTTCGAAATTATAACCGTAAATTTGCCGGAAAACATATGTTTCCGGCAAACATTTTATTATCTGTCCCTACTCAAAGGTCCATCCATCCTAAATAAAATAAACAAAAAACTCCATGGATTTATGATGGATTACATTGTCTTTTGAACAAATAAAAACTATTTTTCTAAAGATAACACTGTCAAAACTGATGAAAATATTCCTCTCAGTAATATTATTATGCTCATCATTAATTACTTTCGGCCAGCACGAAGAGGAATCTTACACCTCTCCCGACAGTATGAAAACAAATGTTAAGGAAAATATTACTCCCCCTGTTGCAGTAAAACCTGATTTTTTCATCCCTTTAAGTGCTGTCAATAGCTTTTCTCTTTCGCTTAGGTTGGGATTAAATCCTTTTTCTCCCCTCCCCGCAAATAGCTCCGTATTAAACACTGATTTGTTATATCCTTCTCAATCTCTCCTGAATGAACAATACAAGCTGTCATTTTTGTATTCTATGTTAGGTGCTGTTCAAACGGGAGCCGTCGCCTATATGGCTTACCAGCATATTAAAAAGTTTGGGCTATTTAAATAACTGTGTATTGTAATCCTTAAAGTTCTGGTATTTACCTTCTTTTCACCTCACCCAAATTATTTAAAAATAATCTAAATAATACTTGACTTAACAATATTTATTAATTACGTTCGTAATAAATATTACAATTCATTCCTTAACTGAAAACAATATTACAAATGGACAGGCAAAGAATAGTAGAGATATTTTTGCAGGCTGCTAGTATTAATGCTCTTTCAGGTTCTGAAAAACCTGTAGCCGATTTTATTAAATCATTTCTTTCAGAGTATAATTATGTGGTTTCAGAAGATGATTCGAAAAAATTCACTTCCAGCAATTCCGGAAATCTTATTTGTAAAATTGGGACAGGCGGAGACTTTCTTCTTTTATCCCATATGGATACAGCTCGCCAAACTCTGGAAACAAAACCAATTATCACAGAAGATAGAATAGTTTCAGCCGGTGATACCGTCCTTGGTGTTGATAACCGCGCTGGAATTGCAGTGCTTCTGTATATGTTAGAAAAAATAGCAAAGGATAATATCCCGGTCAAAGATTTTACCGTGGCATTTACAACCTGCGAAGAAACCACCTTGTTCGGTTCAAAGAATCTTGATATAAACGGAGATATAAGTAAATGCTTTGTTTTTGATTCTGGATATCGCCCCGGGAATTTTATTTTCTCTTCTTGCGGTGCGATTGGTTTTAATATGAAGATAATCGGGAAAGCATCACATTCAGGCATTTCACCTGAAATGGGAATTAATTCATTGCAAGCTGCGGCAAATGCAATTAGCAAATTGCCTCTTGGCAGAATTGATGAAGAAACAACCATGAATATCGGTAATCTTAAAAGTGGCTCCGCAGTTAATGTAATTCCTGAATTAACTGTATTAGAAGGTGAGGTTAGATCTTTTGATCTGAAAAAGGCAGAAAATCATTTTGATATTTTAGTAGATACTTTCAGGAAAGAAGCAGAAGCAGTTAACGCTAAGATCGAATACGAACATTTTTGGGATTTCAAACCCTATACAGTTAAAGAATGTTCTGATGTTTATAAAGAAACAGTCCGTGCGATAAACAACGTTGGTTTAGTGCCTAGCCCTAGAATTTCTCTCGGCGGCAGCGATGCTAACTCATTAAATGGACGGGGGATTGAATCTGTTAATCTCGGAATTGGCGCTCAGAACCCTCATTCAAATGATGAATTTATTTATATAGAGGACCTTATTAAATCATCAGAAATTGCATTAGAATTAGTTAAAAGGATAAATTAAATTGAAAAATATTGTCTGTTCTGTTGTTATCTTGGTTTTATTTATAACCTGCCAAAGTTTTTCCCAGACAAAGGGTAAGTTAGTCATTATTGGTGGGGTACAAACGCATGAGATTGTAAAAAAGTTTGTTGAGTTGGCTGGCGGACCTAATGCAAGAATATTAATCATTCCTAATGCCGGTTCGGAGCCAAAATTAAACAGTGAAGAAGAGCAAAATAATTTTAATAAATTAGGCGCCAAAGCAGATTATATTTTATTTACAAGAGAATCTGCAGATGCAGATTCTAACTTAAAAAAAATGGGTTGGGCAAATGCTGTTTTCTTTTTAGGTGGGGATCAGGTTGATTTAACAAGAGATATGCTTGGTACAAAACTTCTTCAAAAAGCTTATGATATATATAATAATGGAGGAGTTATAGCTGGTTCAAGCGCAGGTGCGGCTGTTATGAGCGAAGTTATGATTACAGGAAATGAATTAGTTAACAAAGATTCGAGTGTCTCCTTTGTAACTATTCAAAAAGGTAATGTTGAAACAAAGCAAGGTTTTGGATTTATGAAAACAGTTATTATCGATCAGCATTTTCTGAAAAGAAAAAGACATAATAGAACAATTGCTGCTTTGATTGAGCATCCCAATCTTCTTGGCGTGGCAATCGATGAATCGACATCAATTATCGTTTATCCAAACGACACATTCGAGGTTTTCGGGAATAATCAGGTGCTTGTTTATGATCCGACAAAAGCGTCTGACATAAGAGAAGATAAAAAGGGAAATCTTGGGATCAGCAATATGAAATTAAGCGTTTTAATAACCGGCGATAAGTATGATCTTAAATCAAAACAAGTGATTAAATGACCTCTGAAAAAAAGAAATTTAGGTTTCGGGTTCCTAATACTTATTTACTGATATTTTCTCTGTTGGTATTTATTGCTGGATTAACCTGGATTATTCCCGGCGGTCACTACCTCCGCTCTGTTGTCGACGGGAAAGAAGTCGTTGTCCAAAACTCATTTCAATATGTAGGGAGCAAACCACAAGGATTGTTTGCATTGTTCATTGCGCCTTTAAAAGGATTTGTTGAAGCGGCAATGATAATCGGTTTTGTGCTGATAGTCGGCGGGGCTTTTAATGTCCTGGCAAAAACTGACGCTATAAATTCACTGATAAATAAACTCGCCAAAGCTCACAAAACCTCCGCAACACTTCGTACCTTTTTCATCCCTGTTATGATATTATTGTTTTCTTTGGGAGGCGCAACTTTTGGAATGAATGAGGAAATTATTCCGTTCGTCTTAATTATCGTTCCGATTTGTTTAGCCCTTGGCTACGATTCTATTATTGGCGTTGCTATTCCTCTTGTTGGCGCACATGTTGGATTCGCAAGTGCTTTTCTGAATCCTTTTAACGTTGGCATTGCGCAAGGAATAGCAGGAGTTCCTTTGTTTTCCGGAATTGGATACAGGGTTATATGCTGGGCAATTTCTACAACTGCTGCAATTTTCTTTCTACTTTATTATGTAAAAAAGCTTTCCCGAAAACCTGAAATTAGTCCGACTTATTCTGAAGATAATGAAAGAAGAAAAAACGAAAACTTCGAAAATATTTATGATAATAACAACCATTTTTCCCTGAGACATAAAATAGTCCTTTCCACGTTTGCACTTTCTTTAATTATGCTTGTGGTTGGCGTTATTGAGTTCGGCTGGTATATCCAGGAAATCGCCGGTATGTTTTTTATCATGGGTATTTTAGTTGGTATTATAGGCGGGTTGTCAAGTGAAGTATTAATAAATAGTTTTATTGAAGGTGCTAAAGGTTTGATCGGTACTGCTTTAATTATTGCTCTCGCAAGAGCTACGCTGGTTATTTCAAGAGATGGTAATATTATCGATACAATGCTTTATGGTCTTTCGCCTTTTATACAATCTTCATCTCAAATATTTGCTTCGCAGAAAATGTTTATTGTGCAGGCCATAATTAATTTCTTTGTTCATTCCGGAAGCGGACAAGCAGCTCTTACCATGCCTATTATGGCGCCTCTTGCAGATCTCGCTTCCGTTTCAAGACAAACCGCAATACTTGCTTTTCAATTTGGAGAGTACACAAACATTATCATCCCAACATCTGCAGTCACAATGGGAGCCTTATCAATGGCAAAAGTTCCTTGGGCCAAATGGGCAAAATGGGTTGTTCCTCTTCAGTTAATTCTTATGCTTCTGGGGTTGTTATTACTTATACCACCTAATCTTTTCGGCTGGCGATAGTTATTGTTGTTAACATATACGTTCTAATTAATAAATAATTCAACAAAATATAAGAGGTGTTGTGATGAAAAATCTGTTACTTCGGGGTGCGCTGGTTTTTAGCTGCTTTCTTTGTCTTGGTAAGGTTGCCTATTCTCAGGTTGACCTGTATCTGGATAGTCTCAATGTTTATGTAACCGAGTATGGTAAAATTCAACTATTTACTTTACCAGACACAATTGAACAACTTGATAGAATGAGTCCGCTTGTCGGCACTGGATTAGGGACAGTATTTGATGAAAGGGAGGATGTGGATGTTGAAGATTCTACAACATTGCTTAGTTCTCCTGCGTTTGGCGATTATCAAATTTATGGTTCCTATAATAATAATTATTCCGGTCTGCCCCCAAATGTCCTCGTAAAAGAAAATATTTACTGCTGGAAAAACCAAAATTCGATAATTGTAAAATATACAGTTATTAATCGGGAGTCTTCTTCAATAAATGAGGTTTTCGGGCTTGAGCTGATCCCGCAAGTAAGCGACGCTTATGCAGGAACCGATACGGTAACCTACAATACACAGACTAAAATATTTGGTGACCGGAAAATTGAAGCCGTAGGTTTCAAACTATTATCAGGGAATATTAATTCGCTGAATACATTCATTTATTATTCTGGTTATAATAATGATACAACTTTTTGGAATTGGTTAACAAACGGAACAATAGATACCTCGTTAATTATCGACCCTACTAATCCAAATGTTGATGATCCCGTGATAATCCCATCATTTAATTCTAAAACAATTGCTGTCGGTGATTCTGCTATATATTATGTGGCTCTTGGATATGGCCATAATAATGGTACAATGTTGGCTAATATGCAGCTTGCTCAGCAAAAGTATAACATAATAACATCCGTAAAACCAAATACAAATAACATTCCATTAAACTACAGTCTTAATCAAAATTATCCCAACCCTTTTAATCCCTCAACCAAAATTTCATATCAGCTTCCAAAAAGCGGCTATGTAACTTTAAAAGTTTATAATTCTTTGGGTAAAGAAGTTGCTACGCTTGTGAATGAGGAAAAAATTGCAGGAAAATATGCTGTTGATTTCAGCGCCCAGGGATTATCAAGTGGGATATATTTTTACTCAATTCGTTCCGATTCCTACTTTGCAACCAAAAAAATGATTTTACTTAAGTAATTTGAGAAAGAGATTCTGAGAAATCAGAATCTCTTCTTTTTACTATGGCTCGATATAAAGAAATAAAAGAAAAAATTCAAAATAAGTTCGAAGAACTTCCTAGGAATCAAAGGAAGATTGCTACTTATTTTGTTGAGAATTTTGATAAGGTATCATTCTTGACCGTCCATGATATTTCATTAGCCACAGGTGCAAGTGTTGCCTCTGTAGTTCGGTTTGCGCAGCGGATAGGTTTTTCTGGATTTAGCCAACTGCGGGACGAAATAGCTGATTCACTCCAGAATCATCTGAACAATATGCAGAATTTTTCACTTCTTGATAAAAGAAAAATAGAAAAAGATATTCTTTCCTCTGTGGCTAATCTTGATATAAAAAATATTAATGATACGCTAAGTATAATTGAGAGGGAGGTTTTTGATAGTGCTATTAACATGATATTAAATTCTAATCGCGTTTTCACCGTAGGATTAGGCATTTCATATCTTCTAGCTGAAATATTAGCGTATCAGCTTACTCAGGTTTCAGTTGATGCCACTGCATTTAAAAATAATTATTGTCCCTTTTCCGAGCAGATTCCTTTGCTGAACAAAAAGGATCTTATTATAATGTTTTCTTTCCCCCCTTATTCTAAAGATACAATAGAAGCAGCTAAAATTGCCTCAGAGAGAAATATTAAATTGATTGCTATAACTAATAAAGTAGCATCTCCTATTACATTTTTCTCAAAAATTAATTTGATCGTTCATAGCGAAAATATGCTCTTTACTAATTCTTTTGCCGCAATATCAGTAATAATAAATGCTTTGGCCACATCTGTCGCCGTGAAAAATAAAGCCCGGACGAAATTATTACAAAGAGAGACTTCAGAAATATTAGAAAAGTATAATAAGATTGTCAGCTATTAATTGAGTAAGGTAAATTATAAAGTTTACTTTGGAGTTAAAATGAAAAAACTTCTCTTGTTATTATTGATGATTCAGTCATGTTTATTCGCTGGAGTTACAGGTAAACTTGTCGGAAAAGTAATCGATAAAAACACTGGTGAACCATTAATAGGCGCGAATATAATTATTCAGGGAACAACTCTTGGCTCAGTCGCTGACTATGAAGGACGCTTTATAATAATAAATATTCCTCCCGGTTCTTATAACGTTAAAGTAAGCTTCATTGGTTATGAAACAGTTTTATTCGAAAATGTTAAAATTATAGTAGATCAAACTACTCAATTATCGGTGGACTTATCCGCAAAATCTTTACAGGTAGGGGAAGTTGTTGTTACTGCAAAGTCTTCGATGATTCATATGGATCTGACCAGTAGTATATCTGTAATTTCAAGGGAAGAAATAGAAGCTTTACCGGTTTCAAATTTTACTGAACTACTGTCATTGCAGGCAGGAGTAGTTGGTAGTGGAACCGATCTTCACGTCAGGGGTGGAAGATCAAATGAAACGGCGTATATGATTGATGGAATGCTGGTCCAGGATCCATTGCTGGGAGGTCTTGCAACTAATATAGGTAAGGATGCTATTCAGGAAATGAGCCTTCTCAGCGGTACATTTAATGCTGAATATGGAAATGCCCTGAGTGGTGTAGTGAATGTAGTGACAAGAGATGGATCTGAAGATTATTCCGGGAAAATTGAAATGAAAACCAGTGAGTTCGGTGTTCCGGAATTTAAGCGTCTTCACCAAAATATAGAAACTGCCAGCTTCAGTGGTCCCTTATTATCTAATAAAGTGAAATTCTTTATATCAGGCGAACAAAACAACGTTGGCAGTTATTTACCTTTTGGTTATGACAAAGAACTGAATTTTTTCTCAAAGATTTCCACTACCCTAATACCCGATTTTAAAATAATGATTACTAACCGGGGAAGTAAAGGAAATAGTCAGAATTATAATCATGCATATAAATATATTTCCGATCAATATTTAAGAAGCAGAAGAGATAGCTGGCAAAGTGTAATTACACTTACGCATACACTTGCAGCTAATTTTTACTATGATTTGAGAGCTTCCTATTTCAATCAGGGATATTATTCCGGACTTGATAAGGATACTTCTCAATACATTTCATCTTCAGACTGGACTTATTTGCCGGATGCTGGTAATGGCATCGAATTTTACAGCCGGGCTGATCCTCAGGAATTAACTGACAGCAGGACGGCTTCAGCCGACCTTAAATTTGACGCATTATGGCAGATAGGAAATTTAAATGAAGTAAAGTTCGGATGGACTTTAAAAAAGAACTGGCTTAGGTATTTTTATGTATATGATCCCAAAAGAAACTTTCCATATTTAAATGATTATAAGACACAGCCTTACGAAGCTTCCTCTTATGCCCAGGATAAAATTGAATTTCCCGAGTTGATTATAAATGTCGGGCTGCGTTTTGATTATATGAATGCAAATGTTCAATTCAGAAATAATCCGCTCGACCCCGCGTCAGTAATGAAAGTCAGTCCGCGATCTCAATTATCACCAAGGATAGGGATAGCGCATCCGATTTCAGACAAAACTAAATTGCACTTTGCATACGGGCATTTTTTCCAGAATCCGGAATTCCGGTATTTATATGAAAACCATCAATACGATCTTAATGTAAGAGAACCAATATTCGGTCAGGCAAATCTTGATGCAGAGCGGACTATAGCTTATGAGGTGGGGATAGCACATCAATTTAGTGATCGTATTGCAATAGATGTTACTGCTTACTATAAAGATATTACTGGATTAATAGGGACGCAATATTTCTTCCCTTATGTAGATGGGAGGTATACGGGATATACGTTGTATGTTAACGAAACATATGCAAATGTCCAGGGCTTTGAAGTAAACCTTACTATTAGACCCGATAAATATTTTTCCGGAGGGATTACTTATACTTATTCTGTTGCAAAAGGCAGTGCCTCTTCTGAGGAAGAGAATTATCCCGGCACTGAGGCATCAACCCAGCTATATTATCTCGACTTTGATCAGACTCATGTGTTCAATGCTATAGGGACATTTACAATTCCCGAGGGCGAAGGTCCCCAGATCTTTGGAAATACTATTTTCGATAATATGGATTTTAATCTGATTTTTAAGGCCAATTCAGGATATCCATATACCCCCGGTGGAAGAGATGCAGGGTTAGTGATAAAAAATTCATTGAGAGAACCGTCAAATTACGATTTAGATCTTCTCTTTGGTAAAGAGTTCAAAATTGTAAATAATTTCCGTCTCAGAATCTTTGCTGAAATATTAAATCTGACCAATAATAGAAATATCTTATTTGTATATACGGATTCAGGATCGCCCGATTATACGCAGGGAACTCATTCTATAGAATATATGAGAGACCCATCTAATTATGGGCCCCCCAGATCTATAAGATTAGGGGCATCGATAAAGTTTTAATGATGAAATCAAATTTTATAATAGTAATTCTATGAAAAAAACATTTGCTTTAATTTTTATAACTCTTGCTTTGTTTTTAAATATATATCCGCAAAATAAGAAGGATGGTAAAGACAAAGTATTGCAGAAAACGACGGGAATTAAAGACCGGGCTGCTGGGATTCACAATGCAAGTAATATTGGTTTGTTTTTTGAAAACAGAGGCAAATTGTACCCTAGGTCATTAACTCAGGGTCCAAGCGGAGAATATCCGATAAATAGCGGGCATAACTATATCTATAGATTTAACCCGATGGTTGCGTTTCCTACTAATGTTATACAGGGAAGGTTTACAACAGATGAGGAATGGGAAGCCGCCGCAGGTTATGATAATATTGATTCTGCCCAAATTGCTTTCAGCGATAAACCATATTCCTGGAATAAAACTACTGGCTGGCCATTTAAAGATGCAAATGGAAATCCGGTTTTTAAGTCTGATCAGGATAGCTATTGTGTTTATAATGACAGCGGCAATACTAAACAGATTCTTGGAATACAGATTAATCAAACTGGTTATGCTTATGGCATAAAGTTAGCCCAAAATATGATTTTCTTCAAGTTTGATGTTATAAACAAAAGCAATAATAGTTATAAAGGAATGTATTTTGATCTCTATATGGATGAAGATGTAGGGGACGCTGACGGTGGAGCTCCTGAATATGATGATGATTTAGTGGGTATAGATACTTCCAGAAATCTTGCCTATATGTATGATTCAAAAGGATATTCTCTTGACTGGAATACTAAGACGGGATATATGGGAACAGCATTTTTAAAAACCCCGCAGGTAAATGGAAAAGAACTGGGAATGACGGACTGCCATTATTTGATTTATGATTATGATGTTGATATAGATACTATTCAATATGATTATATGTCAGGCAGCAGAGCTTTATATAATTCCTCTTTGGGAAGTAAATATTTTCATGTGGCATCCGGACAGAATATCCATTTTGATGACCCTTCACAACTACCAGCTACTGGGGGAGATTTACTTTACAATATGTCCTCCGGACCTTATGATATTAACCCGAATGATACTTTAACATTCTTTACTGTATTAATTGCTGGGGATGATTTAGCCGGTTTTAATAATTCTTATTTGCAGGCGCAAAATACACTTGCTGCTAATTTTGAATTACCAAAAGCCCCTGACCGCCCCATATTAGCAGGAGTCCCCGGTGATAAAAAAGCAATACTTTATTGGAATAATGCTTCAGAATTATCAATAGATCCTTTCAGCGGTGAAGCTGATTTTGAAGGTTATAGAATTTATAAAAGCATTGATAAGGGAATTACCTGGGTGAAAATAGCAGACTTCGACAAAAAAAATTCTATCGGTAATAATACTGGGATTCAATACAGCTTAATAGACTCTAATTTAATTAACGGGTTAGAATATTGGTATTCTATTACTGCTTATGACAGAGGCTCTGATCTGATTCCCAGCCTGGAAAGCGCTATTGGTAATAATTTGCAATCATTGAATACTGTTTCTGTTATTCCAAGGTCGAATGCTATCGGAAGAGATCCTGTTTCAGTTGCATCAGTTCAGCATTATGGAACAGGAAATTCAAATTATACACTTAATGTGGATCCTATCGATAAAGAATCTCTTACAGGAAATGTTTATGATGCAGGGTTTTCATACGAGATTCTCAAAGAGGTAGGTGATTTAAAAACATCAGTTTCTTTGCATATCAACGATTCCTCTTTAACCAAGCCCTATAGATATGGCATATCTTTTATTACTGCTTCTTCTGTGAATATTTTGAATTTAACTACAGGGGCAATTATTGGAAAAACCGGTCTCGGGTACCCTGCTGGCGGCCGAACCTTTGCATTACCGACTGAGGGATTTAGTGTTACCTTAACGGATAGTTCTGCTACGCCGACCCAATATCGACCGGAAGCCGGAGATCTTATCACTATAAATTTTGCCGTTACTGTTATAAGGAATGGCCAGGATTCTGTTATATCTTTACGGCCATTTGACTTAGGGCAGAAACAGGCGACAGAGGATGGAGTAATATTCTCGATGGCAGCGCCTCAGATTATTCAAAACATATCCAGGGTTGGGGGGACAGATAATCTGGATTTAACTTTTTCAGTTGATAACTCTTCACTTATAACAAATGATACATATCTGATTTCCACTACCGGTTTTGGCTTTGATGTAAATGGCGAAGGTTTTATAAATCTTTTAATCAGAAATTCTCATGGCGATACGGTTGCTGTGAAAGATTCTTTGTCAGATCAAAGTGCTTTCACTTTTGGTGGAATTTCGGGAAAGGTTAATTTCGATTCTAAAAAACCCCCGAAGGCTGGAAATCTTTTTTCTGTCGAAACAATTCAACCTGTTTTACCAAATATTAAGGATAAATATAAATTTACTATAAAAGGATCTAAAATAAATACCTCTCAGCAAACCAGCCAAATGAACAAGATCAGGGTTGTACCAAATCCTTATGTAGTATCATCCTTATTTGAACCTGAACTTGGAGAATTAAGATTAGAACCATTAAGACAAATTCAGTTTGTTAATCTTCCCGCAGTCTGTACAATTTATATTTTTACTGTTGCCGCAGATCGTGTTAAAACATTATATCATAATTCACAGGGCGGTACAGAGACCTGGGATTTAAGAACAGAAAGCAATAGAGAAGTAGCCCCAGGTGTTTATATATATGTCGTTAAAACAGATCAAACTCAATACATGGAAAGATTTGCTATTATCAAATAACTAAAAACTAAATTTATTAGTTACTTTTGAAGATCAGGAGCTTTAAATGAAAAGAACATATATTCTGACATATATTTTTATTTTTTCAACTTTGTTGTTTGCACAAGATCCGAATCTTGGAGCTTCAGGTGCTCAGTTTTTAAAAATACCACTTGGCGCTAAAGAATCTGGCATGGGAGGAGGCGTCGTTGCATTGACTGATGATGCAAGTTCCATTTTCTGGAATCCCGCCGGTATTGCAAAAGTTGAGGGAATTAATTTACATTTCTCATATATGAAGTGGTTCGACCTTTTTACAATGAATGCTGCTGCAGTTGCTTATAACTTGGGAGATATGGGTGTAATAGGGGGGAGTGTTGTATCTTTTTCTACAGGACAAATTGAAATTACTACCGAACAATCGCCCAACGGTACTGGACAATATTATGATGCACAGGATATTGCTATTGGGGTTACTTATGCCCGTTTCTTAACTACTGATTTTAATGTCGGGGTTACTGTAAAATATGTTAATCAGGAAATATGGCATGAAAATGCGGCTGGTTTTGCTTTTGATATCGGAACTCAATACAAACTCGATTTTCATAATTTAACAATAGCGATGAGTATGACCAATTTCGGGGGAAATCTACAATTTGAAGGGGAAGATCTGGAGACTCGAAAACAATATGATCCGAATTATCCTTTAAGCAGATTAGCCCCGGCAGATCTTAGAACAAGCAGTTATCCTTTACCATTAAATTTTCAGGTCGGGATAGGATTTGACATATATAAATCGGATTTTATTAAGATAATAGGGGGGATTGATGCGGTCCATCCTAATGATAACAAAGAAAGGTTACAATTTGGTACTCAGATTTCAGTTTTTGACAGATTCTTTGTAAGAGGGGGTTATCTTTATAACCACGATACACAGAATTATGCTTTGGGGGCGGGTGCTAATTTACCCACAGGGAATACACTAATAGATTTTGCTTATTCTTATTCTAATTATAATATATTACCTGCAGTTCATAGAATTTCGATAGGGATAAATATACTTTAACAATTTAATTCAGACTAAACATAATTAATATGAAAATAATTATTATCTGCCTCGTTTTATTTATTGGAAATATTTTTGCTCAGATTACTCCCCTGCAAAAATCAAATTATACAGAACTAACTTCTCACTCTCAACTCAAACAATTTATCAAGGGACTTGATAATAAATCTGATTTAATAAAAACCGAAGTAATTGCAAAGTCCGTTGAAGGAAGAGAATTATTTGCGGTATATTTTTCCAAGGACGTATTTGGAAAGGATAATTCGAAAATAAAAGTTCTAATCTTTGCACAACAGCATGGCAATGAGCAATCGGGAAAAGAGGGTGCACTGTTATTAATAGAGGAGTTGTTGAAAACTGAAAACCGATACTTATTTGATAGAATAGACTTTGCTTTAGTGCCACAAATGAATCCTGACGGATCTGCGAAAAACAGGCGCCGGAACGGCAACAGGATGGATTTAAACCGAAACCACCTGATACTAACAGAACCGGAAACGATTGGTCTTCATAAAATATTCAACAGATATCTTTTTGATGTTACTATGGATGTTCATGAATACTCTCCTTATGGTGACACATGGAAAACATTTGGTTACAGAGAAAACAATGATGAAGAAATCGGAACGAACACAAACATAAATGTTTCAGAGGATATAAGGATATTATCCAATAAAGGATATCTGCCATTTATTAATAGTTATCTGAATGACAGGCATATTTCTTATTTCGAATACAGTCCCGGCGGATTCACTGAAAAAGAATATATAAGGCACAGCACATTTGATATTAACGACGGGAGGCAGAGTTTTGGGATACAAAACACATTTTCATTTATCCAGGAGGGCTTGAATGGAGAGGATGATTCACTAGCTAACATTAAAAATCGTGCTGAAAGACAGATGGCAGGAATGAGAGGTTTACTCGAATTTGCCTATTTGCATAAGGATGAAATTAAAGATCTAGTTGCAAAGGAACGAGATAAATTAACTAATAATGAATTGAGCAATAAAGTTGCAATTCAATTAGACCATTTCCCAGACGGAAGAAAATTAGAAGTCCCTTTGCTATCCTATTATTCAAATAAGGACACAGTTATAACGGTAAATAATTACCATCCAGTTGTTAAGGCCATATTTGAAGTTGAAAGACCAAGTGGATATTTAGTCCCGAAAAGCTTGAAAGAGATTACCAATTGGGCGATCAGACAATCACTTCAATATTATGATTATAAAAAATTACCAGGTGATAAAATTGAACAGTACAACATAACAGGAATAGACTCAATAGATTTCGAAGGGGATATGACTGTAAACCCGGCTGTTGGAGTAAAGGAAATTTCAGATAATATATCCGAACAAGATTATATCTTTATTCCAACTAAGCAATTAAGGAATAATATGATAGTTATTGCACTCGAGCCAAAATCAGAGCTTGGTTTGGTCACATATAAAAATTATGAGCATTTACTTAAGAAGGGGGAAAATTATCCAATTCTGAGAGTTGTTAATCCTTCAAATAAATTGAAACTGAAATAAATGAACAAGGGAAAACAAATATTTAAAATTTCTAACTTTAATAAAAACCTGGATCATGCAATTTGTTATATAAATCGCTTTAATGGTCTGTAATAATTCTCCATATATATATAACCGCATCGAAAAAAGCGGATAAATTAATTAAATCTAAATTTGGAGAAATTATGAAAGTTTTAGTGTTAGGTTCGGGGTTGGTAGGTCGTCCGATGGCGATTGATTTAGCAAAAGAAGGATCATTCGAGGTTACAGCAGCAGATTATAGTAAAAATAATCTTAATAAAATTCCCAACGGACTGCCTATCACAAAAATTGAGAAAGATCTTTCTAATACGAGTGAATTACAAGCTTTACTAAAAGATTATGATATAGTGTTAAATGCTGTCCCGGGCTATATGGGTTTTAACACCCTCAAAGAAATTATAAAAGCTGGTAAGAATGTTGTTGATATTGCGTTCTTTTCCGAAAACCCATTTGAGCTTGATGAATTAGCAAAACGAAACAATGTAACTGCCGTTGTTGATTGCGGAGTTGCTCCTGGAATGAGTAATCTTTTAGCGGGATATGTTGATTCAATACTTGACAAAACTGAAACGGTATTAATCTATGTCGGCGGTTTGCCTGTTATAAGAGAATATCCTTACGAATATAAAGCAGGATTTTCTCCAATTGATGTAATAGAAGAATATACTCGTCCTGCACGATACGTTGGAAATGGGAAAATGGTTATTCGACCTGCGCTATCCGATTCTGAATTCATAAATTTTCCTGAAATAGGTACGCTCGAAGCATTTAACAGTGATGGATTAAGAACACTTGCTTTCACTTTGAGCATTCCTAATATGAAAGAAAAAACATTAAGATATCCGGGTCATATTGATAAAATGTTAATTCTTCGTGAATCAGGATTTTTTAGCAAGGATGAAATTGAAGTAAATGACATGAAAATTAAGCCGATCGACTTCACATCTAAACTTTTGTTCCCTATGTGGGAATTGAAAGAAGGTGAGGCGGAGTTTACAGTTATGAGAGTAATCGTTGAGGGTGAAAAAAATAAAAAGAAACTTCGTTATACGTATGATTTATTAGATCGCCACGATGATAAATCAAATATTCGTTCAATGGCAAAAACTACAGGTTATACTGCTACAACTGTATTAGGCATGATAGCTAAAGGTTTGTTTGATAGAAAAGGAATATGTCCTCCTGAATACATTGGTCAAAAACCTGAATGTGTAGAATTTGTATTAACTAAACTAAAAGGGAAAGGAATTTTGTATAAACTAACCATTGATAATTTGGAATAAATTATATTGATACGAACACTGAATAAAATACAGTCAACCAAACTTGCCAATTTGCCAACTCCTTTAGAAGAGGCTCCGCGGCTAGCGGACAAAATTGGTTTATCTAAATTATTTATAAAGAGGGACGATCTAACGGGACTTGCAGGTGGAGGAAACAAAGCAAGAAAATTGGAATATGATTTTGCTGGGATAATAATGGGTGGATATGATGTTGTAATAACTGCAGGAGGAATTCAATCCAACCACGCACGTATGACGTCAGCCGCAGCGCGAAAATTCGGACTTGATGTTAAGCTTGTTCTCGGGGGCCCGGATTTTGAAATTATCAAAGGTAATTTACTTCTTGATGTTTTATTTGGAGCTGAAATAAGATATCTCGTCAATGATGATTCAAACGACCACTTAACAGTAGCTATGGAAAAATGGGCAGATGAGCTATTAAGTAAAGGGCACAAACCATTTATTATTCCAATTGGAGGAAGTACGGGTTTAGGTGCGCTTGGCTATGTTAAAGCAATGCATGAAATAGCTGGACAATTTGGAGGCGATAAAGTTCAGATAATTTTAGGCGTTGGCTCATGTGGAACTTTTGCAGGGACTATTCTTGGGTGCAAAATTTTTCTCCCCAATTCTCGGGTGATTGGAGTGAGTGTATCAAGAACTTCAGCGGCAATTGATATTCGGACTAAAGAAATTATCCGGGAAAGCGCAAAGCTGATTGATTATAAAATTGAGACTAGCAAATTATATGTCGAATGTTATGATGATTATTTTTCAGAATATGGTGTAATCACAAAGGAATGTGAACAAGCGATTCTTGATTGTGCAAATCTTGAAGGGATTCTGCTTGACCCGATTTACACTGGAAAAGTAATGGCCGGTTTAATCGGTCTGGTGGAAAAGAAAATTGTTGATAAAAGTATCCCGGTGATATTTTTACATACAGGTGGCATGCCCATATTATTCTCCTTTGAATCTGAATTAAGTAAGTATGCTACCTATATCAAAATTAAAAATATATGAAAAAAATAATCGGGCGTGGCATTTTCTTTTATATTTCAATCCTGGTTATAACTTCATATTCATTCTCTCAGGAAATAAATTCATCTGATAACAAAGCCATTCTTTCTCTTATCAATAAATTTTCTGATAAAGATCCATTTGTAAACGGTGAAGCCATTGATTTATTAGTTAATCATGGAAACTCAGCAGTCGATTATTTAATTAAATCATTAGCAGATGAAAGTGACAACGTCAGATGGTGCTCGGCAATTGCATTAGGTAAAATTGCTCCTGGAGGTACTAAAACAATTCCGTTTCTGACAGAAGCGTTGAAAGATAAAAATTCTGATGTTAGATGGTGTTCGGCAATAGCGTTGGGAAAATTTCATAATGCAGCTGAAAAATCAGTTCATGCACTGTTTAATTTATTAAATGATGATGATCGTGATGTGCGATGGGCTGCATATATGTCACTCAGTAAAATTAATAAAGAAGCTATTAACAAGAGTCCTGAGTTTTCTAGGGTAATTGAAATACTGGAAAAACTGACACCCAAATTGATTAAGGAATTAAATGTTCCGGGCGTATCAATAAGCATTATAAAAAATTATAAGCTTAGTTGGTCTAAAAGTTTTGGTATATCAGATGCTGTTCAACAAAATAAAGTAAATAATAAAACTATATTTGAGGCATGTTCTATGAGCAAGCCGGTTTTTACTTATCTTGTTTTAAAGCTTGCCGATCAAGGAAAGTTAGACCTGGATAAACCTCTTAGCGAATATCTTCCTGGGCAGTTTGTTAGCGATAACGATGATTATTCAAAACTTATTACTGCAAGAATGATACTCACACACACAGGCGGCACGCCTAACTGGAGAAAAGGCGGCGAAGAAAGAGGAGGGCCAATTCCAATTTATTTTAAACCTGGGACTAAGTTTAATTATTCCGGTGAAGGAATATATTATTTGCAGAGAGTCGTTGAGCATATAACACAAGAACCGCTGGAAACCTATGCCAGGCGAAATTTGTTTGATAGGCTTGGATTTGAATCAACAAGTTTTATTTGGACCGATAAGCTTAATCTGCAAATGGCTACTGGGCATGATACTTTAGGAAATTGTAATAAAAGAAGTAATTATGCACATTCTAATGCGGCTTATACACTTTATACAACTCCGAATGAGTATGCTAACTTTATAATTGAAATAATGAATCTGAATAATCCCGGGGAGTTATCATTATCAAAAAAAATGATAAATGAAATGTTAAAACATCAAATACGTGCTGATGTGCGAGATGTTGTTGACAGACCAGGGCGTTCTTTAGGCTTATTTTCTTTCAGGGGTTTAGGCTGGGGAATTGATTCAACAATTACTGGCGACATTGTGTATCATAGCGGTGCTAACCAAACAGGTTTCCGGTGTTACTCACAATTTAATATGAATGAGGGTTCCGGCATCGTTATAATGACAAATGGTCAAAATGGAAGCGATTTGTGGTCTCGTCTGATAAGTGTTGTCGGGGATTTATAAGACTAAATAATGTAAAATGAGGTTAGCTCATCTTAAGGAAATAAACAATTACTAAAAGAAAGAAATAAAATGCGAATAGAAAAAATTGAACTTCGTCATACAAAAATGGAACTTGTTTCTCCATTCGAAACATCCCTTGGTGTGGAATTATTTGAAGAGCATATCATCGTCCGGATTGACTCTGACGGCATAACCGGATGGGGTGAATGTGTTGTAGAACCGTCGCCTTCATATTCTTACGAAACACTGCAGACGGCATGGCATATCCTGTCCGACTTTCTGATCCCTTCAATCCTCGGAAAAGATTTCCATACTATTGAAGATGCATTGACACTTTATAAATGGATTCGGGGTCATCGGATGGCCAAAGCTGGCGTGGAAGCAGCATTGTCCGATGCATTTGCAAAGTCAAAGGGAATTTCACTATCTTCATTCCTCGGAGGAACTAGGGAACGAATTTCCGTCGGCGTGAGTGTCGGTCTTCAATCTTCCCCGGCGGAATTAGTGAAAGTAGTTGCCGGTTATTTGCAAGACGGTTATAAGCGCATAAAAATTAAAATTGCTCCCGGGCGGGACATTGATCTGGTGAAAGCTGTCCGGAATGAATTCCCCCATATTCAGCTTCAGGTCGATGCCAACTCCGCGTATACTTTGAATGATATAGAAATGCTACGGGTATTAGACGGTTACGATCTACAGCTTATCGAACAACCGCTCGGATATGATGATATTTATGACCACTCTCTTTTACAACGCAAATTAAAAACTCCTATTTGCCTTGATGAAAGTATTTATACCGTTTCAGATACCCGCGCTGCGATTGAATTGGGAAGCTGCAAAATTATTAACATCAAACCGGGACGCGTAGGAGGATATACAGAATCGATAAAAATCCATGACTACTGTGCATCAAAAAATATTCCTGTATGGCATGGCGGAATGGATGAATCTGGAATTGGGCGGGCCGGTAATGTCGCGCTTGCATCACTTCCAAATTTTACTTTGCCTGGAGATATTTCTGCAAGTAAAAGATATTATAAAGTTGATATTGTTGAACCTGAATTTGTAATCAATCAAGATGGAATGATGGATGTTCCCACTAAACCTGGTATTGGCGTTGAAATAAATTTAAATATGTTGGAGAAGGTTACGGTTAGAAAGGCTGTTTATTAAATATTAGATTATTGTTAAACACATCTATTTTGAAAATAAAATCGTATTTATCAACTTTAATGTTTCAAACATCTTTATTTAAGAGTTAATGAAATATATTTTTATTTATACCCTTGTCATATTAAGACTAACGGGGATATCAGCCCAGACCATTGATATTAAAGTTAATAATCTTAATCAGCCTAAAACACAATTGTCTTATCTGAGGGGAGGGAATGTTATCTTTATTGATTCACTTCTCTCAACTAATAACGAATTCCATTATACTTTCGCAAAAAATGCAAGTCATCCAGGTCTGTATAGATTATATATCTCAATCAATAGATGGATAGACTTCATAATTGATAATGAGGACGTAATCCTCATTACCAATGCTAACAATATCACTGACAGTATGAATGTGATCAAGTCAGAAAGTAATAAACTTTATTATGAATATATAAACTTTAATAAAGATTATAAAATTAAAACCGGACAGCTGATGGTTATCCTTGACAAATATTCTAAGGATGATAATTATTCTGTTTCTGCAAGGAATAAACTTAATCAGTTGCGGGAGCAGTATTATAAATTTGTAAATATTACTTCCCAAAAGAATATCAATTCTTTTGTCGCCAGGTATATTAAATCAGTTCAATTGCCTGCAGTTGATGTAAATTTATCCGTTAAAGATCAGGTAGCTTATCAAAAAACTCATTTCCTGGATAATATTGATTTCGATGACGATGATTTATTATACTCCGATGCTTTCACTATCAAATCCGTAAAGTATATTACTCTTTTCAGAAATCGTAAGTTATCAAAGGAAGTTCTTACAAAAGATTTGATCTCTGCCGTGGATACAATCCTGAATAAAGCAAAAGTTAATCAATTGGTCTATCAGGATATTACAGAATGCCTTATTAATAAGCTCAGAGAATTTGGATTAAGTGAAATTATTGATTATGTCGTTGATCATTATGTGATTAGGGATGACTTGTGCTTTGATGAAAAACTTCCGGGTTCAATACAGCAAAGAATAGATCAGTCAAAAAGCTTCTTGGTCGGCGTTAAAGTTCCGCACTTAATTATGCCCGATTCAATAGGGAAAGAGATTGATTTAAATGACATAAATTCAGAAAATACTTTAATATTATTTTACGCAAGCTGGTGTCCTCATTGTCGGAAACTTTTGCCAGACATTAATGATCTTTACACGAATCAAAAAGAAATGAAATTGAAAATATTTGCTGTATCAATGGATACGAACAAATCTGAATGGCTTAATTATATAAGGAAGAATAATTACAATTGGATAAATGTTTCGGATCTTAAAGGAGGATATGGAAGGGCAGTAAAAGATTATAAAATTTATGCTACTCCAGCAATGTTCTTGGTTAATGATAAAAAAGAGCTTATCGCCATTCCGGCCAATATAGAGGATTTAAAAAAATATTTTAATTAGTCACATGGGAATATTTAAATGGATCAGTTACCGCCTGCATTTTGGAACTTGTCTGCCGCAGATTTACTTAAATTGCTGGAATCTGTAAAAGAAGGATTGACCAGTAGCGAAGCCAAAAAACGGCTCGCGTTATATGGCGCTAATCTCCTTAAGCCGCCAAAACGGTCGGATGTACTGACTCTCCTCATCTCTCAGTTTAAAAGTCCCATTATCCTTATCCTATTCTTCGCAACAGGACTATCTTTCTTTCTGCACGATGCGGTCGATGCAATAATTATTCTTTCAATCGTCCTTGTAAGCGGTCTCCTTGGATTTTGGCAGGAACGCGGCGCTTCAAATGCTATCGAGAAGCTCCTTTCAATTGTTCAGATTAAAGCGGCTGTCCTGCGCGATGGAATCTCCATTGAAATCCCCGTTGAACAAATAGTGCCGGGGGATATCGTCATCCTTAACGCCGGAGATATTATTCCCGGTGACGGACTTGTTCAGGATTCAAAAGATCTTTTCGTCGATGAAGCAATGCTGACAGGTGAAACTTTCCCCGTTGAAAAAGAAGTGGCAGTGCTGCCGCAGGATACTCCATTGGGTCAACGGACAAATGCCCTCTGGATGGGGACTCACGTGGTTAGTGGTAGCGCAACTCAATTAATAGTTCGGACTGGAAGGGAAACTGAGTTTGGCAAAGTGTCCGATCGGCTGAAACTTCGTCCTCAGGAAACAGAATTTGAGCATGGCATCCGTCGCTTCGGTTACTTTCTTATGGAAGTTACTCTTATGCTTGTGGTGACAATTTTTGCAATCAACGTCTATCTCGCCCGTCCTGTGTTGGATTCATTTTTATTCTCTTTAGCACTCGCTGTTGGACTAACTCCCCAGTTACTGCCAGCAATTATTAGCATAAACCTTTCCCATGGCGCCAAACGAATGGCTGAAAAGAAGGTTATCGTCAAGCGACTTGCTTCTATTGAGAACTTCGGAAGTATGAATATAATCTGTTCTGATAAAACAGGTACATTGACCGAAGGAACCGTGCAGCTCCAATCTGCATTTAATGTCGATGGCACTCCAAGTGAAAAAGTACTTCTATACGCTTATCTCAACGCTTTTTATCAAAAGGGATTTACAAACCCTATAGATGAAGCTATCCGCAGTTATCGCAAGCTTGATCTTGCAGGTTATCAAAAAATCGACGAGATCCCGTATGATTTCCTTCGCAAGCGTTTGAGCATACTTGTCTCCCATGATAATTCGAATCTTATGGTAACCAAAGGCGCGTTGGTTAATGTGCTTGCTGTCTGTACAACTGTGGAAACCGCTGATGGAACCATCGCTGATATCGCCACAGTACAGGAAAAGATTCAGCAGCACTTTGAGGAATTCAGTAATAAAGGATTCCGTACTCTGGGTGTTGCATACAAAAAAATGGGAACAGAATCACACATTAGCAAAGACCACGAAATAGGAATGACGTTCTCAGGATTTCTAGTTCTTTTTGATCCGCCCAAACCCAATATTATCGAAACGATTACAAATCTTAAAAACCTTGGCGTTTCTCTTAAAGTCATTACCGGTGATAATCATTTGGTTGCTGCTAACGTAAGTCAGCAGATGGGTTTAAAAAATACTAAAATACTTACAGGGCCAGATATTAGCCATATGAGTGATGCCGCATTGCTCAAAAGTGTGGGAAGTGTGGATGTCTTTGCCGAAATCGAACCCAATCAAAAAGAACGTATCATTATTGCTCTAAAAAAAGCAGGAAATGTAGTAGGATATATGGGGGATGGCATAAATGATGCTTCTGCTATTCATGCTGCCGATGTGGGCATTTCTGTAGATAGCGCTGTGGATGTTGCCAAGGATGCTGCGGATATCGTCTTGCTCGAAAAGGACTTGGGCGTTTTAGTGCAGGGTGTGCGCGAAGGAAGGGCAACTTTTGCCAACACTCTCAAATATGTATTCATGGCAACCAGTGCCAATTTCGGAAATATGTTTAGCATGGCGGGTGTATCTCTCCTTGTTCCATTTCTGCCGTTACTCCCTAAACAGATTTTGCTTACTAATCTTATGACAGATTTTCCGGAAATGACTATTGCAACCGATAGTGTTGATAAAGAAATGATTGACTATCCTCGCCAGTGGGATATTAAAGCAATCCGGAAGTTTATGATTACTTTTGGAATTGTTAGTTCTGTGTTTGATTATCTAACTTTTGGTTTACTGCTGCTCGTCCTTCATGCAACCGAGGTTCAGTTCAGAACAGGTTGGTTTTTGGAATCTGTTGTTTCAGCATCGTTGATTGTGCTCGTTATCCGATCCCGTAAACCTTCCTACAAGAGCAAGCCAGGTAAATATCTCTTATTAGCTACTATTTCAATTGTCGTTATAACCTTAATTCTGCCATACACTCCGCTTGCCGGAATATTTGGATTTAGCCCGCTCCCGGTTCCGTTCCTTCTTTTTATTGGGGTTATTATTGTGTTGTATATATTCACGGCAGAAGTTGTGAAAAAGATTTTCTATAAGAGGGTAAAATTTTAAAACCCATTTTTGACTATCAGTTCAATATTAAGCTGCTTTTGTAGTTTTAACAACCCTTCCAAAATATTTTGGTGTTTATAGTCACTTATAAATTCGAAATTACCATCTAATTTCTTACAATATAAATTATCAATCCGACTAAAAATGAGCTCATCAATGAAAAAAATTTTGTTCTTAAATATTTCTGTTCTAATAATAACATTTCTAGTTATTACAGGATGTAAGCAGAAATCGAATACTTCAAACGAATTGAAACCCCTCGCATATAAATATGTCGAAGTTTGGAATAATGGAAACCTGGGCGAATTAGATGCGCTTGTCGATTTAAACTTTGTGTATCATTCAAACCAATCACCTATTGTTAATGGTATTGACGGGCTAAAAAAAGTAATTACGGGATTCAGAGCTGCCTTTCCGGATATGAAATTAGTTTTAACGGATGAAATCTATGGAGAAAATGAAGCTTCCTGTATTTGGAGTTTGACAGGAACTAATACTGGACAGGGTGCAATGCATCCTACCGGAAAGTCTATAAAGATATGGGGAACTTCTGTTTTTCACTTTTCCAATGGAAAAATCACTTCAGAATGGACTGCATTCGACAACCTATCCTTATTGACACAACTTAGATCTAACACGAAGACTACGTCCAAAAAAAGGTGACAAGTTGTTTTCTGCCTTTTTATTAAATCTGGGTGCCCGGGAAGGGGAGAAGCTCATTGAAGTATTATAGTTTTACGATCCATCGTATAAGCAGCAAAGTACCCTAAGGCGCCATTGCTGAGATTGGTGTTCGGATTAGCCGGAGCCAAAGAGGTGGCAGCACCATCTGAGGATAGAATATTGCTTAGAGTATTGAAATAGTCATATGTGGATTTATCAATCGAAAGTAAGTCAACAGAAATGGTATCACCCGTTGTGACCAACCTTCCAGCACGAACCCTCTCGCTCATTTCACTTCCATTAGTCAGTTTATCCGAATAAAGACGGTATCTCCGTCCATCTATTGAATCTGACGGAATGAAATACCCGGCGTGGACATTTAGCCTGTAGTAATTCCCTAATTCCGGTGGATCTTTAAATGTTATATAAATATCGTAGCCTGGCTCTCCATTACGTGAGTTAGGGCGTTTTATATAATACAGGGAATCGATATATACCTTCTGGGGCATGGAAGAAACCGCAGTATATTTATTCCCATCCGAGGTTACGTTCAGCATGTAAGTTCTACCGGACTGACCAACAAGTGAGGATGATTTATAAATACCAACTGTCGAAGATTCTTTAAGAGTATCTATGTTTCCAATGTCATCGGATATAATTACTAATGCATTTGAAACGGGCGGGAAGGTCAGCGTGGGTTCAAAGTAATTTCCTGATTTGCTTAAGATTATGTTATAAGGACCCGCCTGGTCCGTGATATTCGCATCGATTACAAGCTTTGGGTTAGCCTGGTTAAGGTCGATAACTACCACTTTCTGGCAGTTGAAAGATGCTAATGCAAGTATAAGTAAAAACGGTAACAGGTTCTTTTTACTATTGAGGAATTTCATATTTAATGAGACGTTATTCATATTAATCAAATCCTTATTCTTAAAATGCAAAGTTATACGTAATTGATGGTATGATTGGAAAGAATGTAATCTGAAGTGCCTGTGTTTTTTTAGGATCGGTAGGATCTTGTCTGAATATGATTGAATAGGCATTCCATCTGTCATAAGCATTATAAACACAAAAGTTGAGATTGGAACGAGGACCTAGGTTCCAGGTAGCCGACAAATCCAGGCGGTGGTAAGCGGGCATGCGGTAGCCATTTCGTTCCGTATAGTACGGTACTAGCCGCCCGTCAACCCAATAATTGCCACTGGGGAAAGTTACGGCATTGCCGGTATTGTAAACCCAGGTTGCTGAAAATGTCCATGTATCGTTGAACTCATAAATTCCTACGACTGAAATATCATGTGTTCTGTCTTGCCTTGCATTGAAAGGGTTACCGTTATTAATTTGGTCAAAAATTGATTGGGTTTTGGATAGAGTATAACCTATCCAGCCTGTAAAGGCGCCATATTTTTTTCGGATAAGGAATTCAGCTCCATAGCTTCTGCCTCTGCCTGTTAACAGGAGAGATTCTACATAAGGGTTAAGCTGAAGGTCGGCACCGTTTTTATAATCGATTAGGTTAAGCATATTTTTATAATATAATTCGAGAGAGGCTTCATATTCGTTATCTGCGAAATTTTTGAAATAACCCACCGTGTACTGGTCGCAGTACTGAGGTTTAACATTATTGCTGCTTGGCACCCAAAGGTCGCTCGGGTTATTTGTCGTTGAATTTGAAAGAAGATGTAGATATTGCGCTGTGCGCGTATATGCTGCTTTTACAGAACTGGATTCATTAATTATATAATTGGCTGAAATTCTGGGTTCTAAGGATGTATAAGTTTTAACAACCTGCCCTGAAGAATAATATGCCGTATCAGTTGTATTGCCGGAAGCATCGTAAGAATAAAATGTTCCCGGTCCCATCAGGTTAAACATTGATAAGCGTAAACCATAATTGACTTTAAAACCTATAAGGGGTTCTAGTTCGTGAGAGAAGTAAGCGGCATTTTCAAAAGCATATTTGTTCGGTACGGAAAGGCTGTTTGTGAAAGTAGTCGATCCGGTTGTAACTGTTCCGGGGAGGAATGTATGATATATAGTATTTACTCCAAACTTCATATTGCTTGTCGAACTGATGAAGTACTGGAAGTCGAATTTCATGTTATAATCTCTGATTCCGGATGTTATTTGGAACTGGTTAATGCCCGTACTTACATTATTGCTGTATGAATAATTGCTGAAGATCAGTGAAGTGTTTAAGAATAGGCTTTGACCGAATATATGGTTCCATCTTGCAGTTGCCGTAGCATTTCCCCAGTTAAATCCAAAAGCATTAGGGTAATTAAAATTATCGCGTCCTAAATATCCGGAAAGGAATATTCGGTCACTTTCCCCTAAGGAATAATTGGCTTTCATATTGAGGTCATAGAAATAAAGACTGGTACGGTTAATAAGTGTATCTGATGAAAGTTTAAGGAAAAGGTCAACATATGTTCTGCGGGCAGTGATTATAAATGAGCCCTGATCCTTAACAATAGGACCTTCCAGCATTAGACGTGAGGTCAGTAATCCTATGCCGCCGGAACCGCCAAATTCTTTATTATTGCCGTCGTTTGTTCGGATATCAAGCACAGATGAAAGCCTTCCTCCATATTCTGCCGGAAGCCCACCTGTAATAACCGTAACATCTTTTAGTGCATCCGAATTAAAAACAGATAGGAATCCAAGCAAGTGAGCGGAGTTATAAACCGGTGCCTCATCCAGAAGTATAAGATTTTGATCGACACCACCGCCTCGGGCATAAAATCCTGTGCCCCCTTCTCCTTCGGATTTAATACCTGGCAAAAGTTGTATGGTTTTCAGTATATCTTTTTCCCCCAGGAGAACGGGAATCGACTGAATCTGCTTTATCTCCAGTTTATTTGAGCCGATGTTCATGGAAGTTACATTGTCATTAGTGCGTTCACCTGTTACAACGACTTCTTTTACTCGGATCGGTTCAGGTTCCAAAGAAATATTAAGAATCCTGCTGTTATTAAGTGTGAGAGGATCTGCTTTAGTTTTGAAACCTATATATCTGACAATCAGAGTGTAATTCCCTTTAGGAATCGTTAGTGAATAGAAGCCGTAAGCATTTGAAGATACTCCGGTACCTGGAAGTTCTTTTATAAGTATAGACGCCCCGATAAGTGCTTCTCCCGATTCGCTGTTCTTGACGGTTCCACTGATTGTAAAATTATCCTCAGCCCTTAATTGAGAACACAATAATAACATTAATAACGAAGTAGATATAAAGATGGTGTTATATTTCATTAAAAATAAACTATATATTAATTAATAAAATGAATTAAAGAAGGTTCAATAAAATTTTAATCAGAAATGGAAAGAATAAATAAAGACTTAACAGAAACTAACTAAAGTAAAAACAATTAGACGGTTAAACCTTGCCTTTCTTTTATTGTTCCCTCCCTCTTGTCCTATATCATACCTTTAAGACATTCTTGAGGTTAAAATATTTTATATAAAACATTACTCAAACATTTCAACTAATATCCCATTATATAATATTAATACAACTCTTTATTGATGAGATATTATGCATATGTTGGCCTCCCTAATACTAAGTAAATTAGGTTAAATGCCATTAATTGCTTTATATTTAACCTCAATTTTTTGTAAAAAATAGAATTGGACCATTGAATCAGGAAAATGAAAAGCTGTCGATAGCTGTTAAAATTAAACAATTGATTTTGGGGGCTCCCCGGAATATTAATGATCCAACGATATTTCATAAGCTTGCATTAATACCGCTTTTAGCATGGATAGGTTTGGGCGCTGATGGTCTTTCTTCATCATCATATGGACCTGAAGCGGCATTTCGTGCAATTGGAGGTCATACTTATCTTGCATTATTTTTGGGGCTGGGTACTGCCCTAACAGTATTTATAATTTCCTATGCTTATTCACGTATAATTGAACATTTCCCACATGGCGGCGGCGGATATATTGTCGCTACCCATATGTTGGGTGAAAGAGCGGGAGTAATATCGGGGTCTGCTTTGATCGTTGATTATATTTTAACTATTACAGTTTCTATTGCTGCCAGTTCTGATGCTATTTTCTCTTATTTGCCTGCTGGATATCAGCATCTGAAACTCATTTTCGCGTCATTTCTGATTATTCTGCTTATCATATTGAACATTCGGGGCATAAAAGAATCTATAACTGGTCTGGCTCCTATTTTTATTACATTCATTGTAACACATGCTCTACTCCTTGGTTATGGAATCTTTAGCCATATTGGTGAGGCTCATTCTGTAGTAACAAATGTTCAGCAGGGTTTGTCAACTGACCTGAAAACAATCGGGTTCTTTGGACTCTTTCTTATTTTCATCAGGGCATATTCATTAGGAGGGGGAACTTATACAGGCATAGAAGCTGTATCGAATGGTCTGCAGATTATGCGTGATCCCAAGGTTCAAACAGGCAAACGCACTATGGTATATATGGCAAGCTCTCTTGCTATCATTGCCGGAGGATTATTCTTCTGCTATTTATTATTTAATGTTCATCCTTCAGGAAACAAGACGCTAAATTCTGTTTTGGCGGATTCTCTTTTTGGCTCCTGGAGTTATGGTAAAGCAATTGCGGTAATTACAATATTCTCTGAGGGGGCTTTATTATTGGTCGGTGCACAGGCTGGTTTTATTGATGCTCCAAGAGTAATGGCCAATATGGCAGTTGATTCATGGCTGCCTCATCGTTTCTCAGTTTTCTCAGAAAGGCTTACTATGAGAAATGGTGTTCTTATGGTCGGAATATCAGCCTTACTTCTTTTAATTTATACTCATGGTTCTATATCCGCGCTTGTTGTAATGTATTCTATAAATGTATTCTTAACTTTTTCTCTTTCTGAATTTGGCATGTCTAGGTTCTTTATCATGCATAGGAAAGAACATAAGGAATGGAAAAAACACCTTTCGGTTCATCTAACCGGTCTTACTCTCTGCGTAACTATTCTTTGCATAACTGTATTCGAAAAATTTCTTGAAGGGGGATGGCTTACACTCCTTATAACTTCAGCTCTTATTGTACTTTGTTATACAATTAGATCTCATTACAAAAAAATAGAAGAAGAAAAAAAGAAGTTCGATGATTTACTTACTTCAATTCCGGTTTATGGTGAGCGGAATAATACCCCAGTTGATAATAAGAAAATGACCGCTGTTCAATTGGTTTCCGGATTTAATGGTTTTGGTGTGCATACATTTCTCACTACTCTTCGCCAGTTTCCTGATTTCTATAAGAATTTTATCTTTGCCTCGGTAGTTGTTGTGGACCAGGGGTTATTTAAGGGAGAGGAAGGTTTAGGAGAGCACAAAAAACACGTAGAAGAAGAGTTGAAAAAATATGTCGATTTTGCACGGAATCTTGGCATCCCCGCAGATTATAGATTTAGCACCGGAACTGATGTTATTAAAACTGCGACAGATCTTTGCGTTGATATTCATAAAGAATATCCACGCTCTATGGTCTTCACTGGTAAATTAGCTTTTCAAGAGGAAAAGTTCTATCATGGAATTCTCCATAACGAAACATCATTTACTCTTCAGCGTAATCTTCACTTCTTAGGAATTCCCAATCTTATATTACCTATTAAAATGGATTAACAGCTTCACACATTAGAATTCATTAAATAAATTTATTATATCTGATTGTTATTAAGAGTTGATATGAGAAGGGAAAAATGGTCTGAACTTTTTATAAAGAGTATCCTTAAGCGGGATTGCGCCCGGGATTTTAACTATCTCTGATGCGAAATCTGAAGCTATCCGATTTATTTTATCTAGGTCCATGTTATTTAAATACCCGAGACAAAGCATGGCTGAATATGCGTCTCCCGCTCCTGTCGTATCAACAATATTATTTACGGTGGCTTTATAAAAACTGGATTCTTTGTTATTAAACAGCCACGCACCTTTATCCCCCAGGGTTAGTGCAGTAAGTTCAATATTGAATTTTTCCATAATAGCTGAAACACTTGGATTCAGTTCGAATTTTCCCGGGAGGAACATACTATGAAGAAGATAAAGTTCCTCTTCATTTACTTTTAAAACATTAGCGGCACTAAGTGATAACTCCAATATTTCCTTTGTATAATAGTTCTGCCTGATATTTACATCAAAAAAATATTTAATATCTCTGCCGAAGAATGACCGGACGGTAATTCGTGATTTTTCCATTCTCTGAGCGAGGGATCCGAAATAAAAACACTTTGTGTTTTCGATAATCTTATCGCTGCCGGCGGGAATATCTATGAAATCGTATGCCCTTCCGGATAGGATTTCCCAATGAGGAATTTTATTCTTATCAAGGTTCGCCAGTGCTGCCCCCGTTTCATGTTTGTAATCAACCTGGATATAAGAATCGGGAAGGTTGTTTTTTCTCAGGAACCCAAGGACTTCTTTTCCATTAGGATCATCTCCAACCCGGCTTATCAATATTCCGTTCCCGGTTAGTTTTTGTATGTGGTAAATAAAGTTTAGCGGGGCCCCGCCCGGTTTTTTATAACCTTGATAAATATCGGATATTATTTCGCCTATGGCTGTGATATTTTTCATTATTTACCTATTCTCACAAAAAAGGTAGTGTCTTTTCATTCCTAATATAAATCTAATAACAATTTAAATAAAAAAAAGCTGTCCTTTTGAGACAGCCTCTTTATTAATATTACCTAAAAACTCATTTTCCTATTATTATACTTTCCTCTTTTGTCTTAAGCATCTGCCTGCTCTTCATATAAGATGCTCCGGGAGGAACTATTCTGGAAACAAAAGCGGCTCTATTATTATCGGCAATAATTAAATCACTCAAGTCAACCAGACCATCTCCGTTTAAGTCCGTAGCAGTGTAACCCGTAGTAAAACTTGAATTATCATTATCTACTGCTATCAGATCCGAAAGATCGACCAGACCATCATGGTTTACATCTCCGCTGTATATACACCATTTCGTTCCCTTTTGAACAAGATTATTACCGTATGCCTGGTTTTGACTGGATGTCAGATTGTAACTTAAAGCAGATGAGGAAAAACTATTTCCTGATGCACTCCATGTCTCGATTCCGCTTCGGTGCTTTATTACGATATAATATGGCGTATCGTTTACTGCAGTTGTAAAATTAAATGTACCCACTCCCGCAGAGTTAAGAACCCCCCTCTTCGATTCCACTAACGTATAAGGAGAACTTGTGTTGTGCAATTCTACTGTAACCGTATCAGGCACCATCGTAGTTCCGTTATAAAATCCTTGTATTAATGCTGTTAACGTTAATGTGAGTCCAGAACTGTATAATGACATCGACAGAATAGGATGTATTTCTCTTTGGTTTGGTGCTGCACCTGTCTGCCCGTGGGCAAAATCGAAGAATCCTACTCCGGTTAAAACTACTGTATCACTTACAAACTTGAAACTTGTAGTGGGATTATACCTGGTCGTAAACCAGGTTCTTAATGCCGTCATTTGTTGATACCGGCTCGTACTCGAAATACCGGCACAAGTGGGATCGGCAATTTCCGCTACCATCGTTTCACTGGCACTGCCTATTGTCTTTATTACAACATGATAATCCTGGTCTGATTCAAGTTTATATTCAACAAGTTGGCAGGTGATCGAGTAAACAGTGTCTTCTAAAGCTAACCGTGTCGTATTATCGCTGGGTAGAGTAGGATCTGGTAGTGTACGTTGATATGCTATCGAACTTGGAACAATATTCTTAAAGTTTACATTAACCGTGTCTGCATCGATACATGTTTTCACATACCATCTCTCAACTCCGCACGCCAGCACACCATTAATATACACAGGTGGTCCGCTTACTTCATCTTCTTCTTCCTGTGCAAATATATATGATAATGGTAATGCTAAAATTAACAAAAGGTAAATAAATATTTTTACCACAAATATTCTCTGTTATATTATTATATATAATATGTAATATATTGAAATAACTATTGATTATACAAACCATTATTTATCCTGTATTGCCTGTCATAGTATAAACCACTGGGCTATCCGGCGGTTTAATCATCTTTTTTTGTTGTAACCTTAATAGTTTCTTTATTAATTTCATTCTCCTGGAATAACATTTCTAATCAATTAATTCCGAATGCCAATTATGCTTTCTTAAATATTTGATGGTTGACAATAAATAAACTATAGACTAATTTTAATTTATCAAACTTATGTTAGGTTTTTTGAGAATAGGAGATTTCTTTTATTTAACCTAAATCGCTCAAAAAGTTTATTTATAAACAAATATAACCTGTTCAGGTGCAGGTATATATAATTCAACTATAGCTTGAATAGTAAATGAAAATTGCGAATAAAATGTTCTTCTTCCCCCAAAAGCAAATTTATTTAATTGGCGTTTTAGTTTCTATTGTGATAATTGCTGGGGTGTACTACTTTTATAAGCATGAGGAAAAGTTAATCCGCGAGCAGAAATATGAACAAATCAAAGCAATCGCAATTTTAAAGATTAACCAAATTACCCAATGGCAGAAAGAAAGAATCGAAGATGCAAATATTTTCTCCCAAAGTTTTCATTTCCAAAAAGGATTTGAGCAATTTCTGGCTGGGGAAAATTCGGAATTAAATAATGATCTCCTTAATCTTTTGTGTTCACTTAAAATTAATTCCGGTTATGAAAATGTGTTTATTTCAAATTCTGATGGAAAATTCTCTATTTCCTCTAATCCTGATTTCAATTCTATAGATTCTGCTACTTCAGTTTATATCAAAAAAACCGTTAATGATAATAAAGTTTTAATCACAGATTTTTATCAGTCAGGAAAAGATAAACAGATTTATATCGATATAGTTGCTCCTATAGTGAACGATAAAAACTTTCCAGTTGCGGCAATAATATTGCGTGTCAATCCTGCAGATTATATTTATCCTCTGATTCAATCGTTACCGATACCCAGTAAAACATTTGAAACGTTAATCGTTCGTAAAGAGGGGAATAAGATACTTTATTTAAATGAATTACGGCATGTAAAAAATACAGCTATGAGTTTTAGGGTTCCGTTATCTCGGGAAAATATTCCGGCTGTGCAGTCAGTTTTAGGTTATAAAGGTTTTATTCAAGGTCCTGACTACCGAGGAATTGAAGTCCTTTCTTATATTACATCAGTTCCCGGAACATCATGGTTTATGGTATCCAAGGTTGATAGAAGCGAGATATCTTCAGAACTTCAGGACAGAGCCATAATTATAATTGCGTTTGCTTTAATGCTGATTCTTTTATCAGTCGCCGGGGTAGTGTGGATCTATAATTTCCGGCAAAAAAATATTTATAGAGAATTGTTTTTAACGGAAAAAAGTTTGCGTGAGAAAGAGGAGGAATTCCGTATAACATTGTATAGCATTGGTGATGCAGTAATCACAACTGGAATAAATGGACGTATAAAAAATATGAACCTTGTGGCAGAAAAATTATCCGGCTGGAATGAATCTGATGCTGCAGGGAAAAAATTAGAGGAAGTGTTTCAGGTAATTAACGAAGAAACCCGTTTAAAAGTCGAAAACCCTGTTACAAAAATAATGCGTGAAGGTTTGGTCGTCGGACTTACAAATCATTCGCTTTTAATATCAAAGGATGGAAAAGAAATTCCTATAGCAGACTGCGGTGCTCCTGTAAAAAATGACATGGACAGCATTACGGGAGTTGTTTTGGTTTTCCGTAATCAAACAAAAGAGCGTGAATCAAAAAGAGAACTTCTCAAATTATCCCGTGCAGTTGAGCAGGGTCCTGCTTCCGTAGTAATTACAAACCGGGATGGGGATATTGAATACGTCAATCAAAAGTTTTGTAACTTGACAGGTTATTCTAAAGATGAAGTAAAAGATAAAAATCCCCGTATCTTGGGTTCAGGGTATCAGGATAAAAAATTCTATGAGGAGCTTTGGAATACAATTCTTTCCGGAAATAATTGGAGCGGTGAAATACTGAATAAAAAGAAGGACGGGGAATTGTATTGGGAATCAGCATTAATTTCCCCCCTTATGAACAACAATAGGGATATAACCCACTTTGTTGCGATTAAGGAGAATATCACCGAAAAGAAAAATATGATATCTGCTTTGATAGAAGCTAAAGAAATGGCTGAATCAGCCAATAAACTAAAGGATGCTTTTATAGCTAATATCTCACATGAAATCAGAACTCCATTGAACGGGATCCTTGGGATGTCAAGCTTAATAAGAGACACTTTTCAGGGTAAAGTTAAAAAAGAAGATGGGGAACTGTTTGATGGAATCGATTATTCAAGCAAACGTATTATCAGAACAGTTGATATGATTTTAAACTATTCCCGTTTACAGGTGGGGAAATTTCCTCTCTTTCCCAAAAAATTAGACCTTTCCTCTATTTGTGTTAATCTGGTCAAAGAATATGCTGCTGCAGCAAAAAATAAATCTTTAGGGCTTACATTCCTGAATAATTATGGTGATGTTGTCGTATTTGTCGACGAATATTCGATTAATATGGCTGTTTCCAACTTATTGGATAACGCTATTAAATATACCAATGAAGGATCAATTCAAGTTACCCTCTATAAAGGAAACAATGATGATACAATTCTTGATGTGAAAGATACCGGGATTGGAATCAGTGAAGAGTATGTGGATAAGGTATTTGAACCGTACCTTCAGGAAGAGATGGGCTATGGCAGGGCTTATGAAGGAGTTGGTCTCGGGCTATCTCTGATTAAAAAAATACTTATCCTGAATGATGCTAACATAAGTCTTGAAAGTAAAAAAGGGGAAGGGACAACCTTTTCCATAAATTTTGGTAAAGTGGGTCTGCCTTTTGAGAAGAAAACTGAAACAAAGAAAATTGTTAATATGCCCCCTGCTCTGGAAAAACAGGAAAATGAAGTTGTCCTTATTGTTGAAGATGATCAACTGAACCAGTTAACTATTAAAAGATTTTTAGGAGATAGATACGATACCATATTAACTGATTCTTCGGATAAAGCGCTTGAGATATTGAAAAAAGAAAAAGTAGATATCATATTAATGGATATATCGATCAAGGGAAAAAAGAACGGATTGGAATTAACAAGGGAATTAAAAGCATCAAATGAATTTTCTCATATTCCTGTTATAGCAATTACTGCACATGCTTTTGAAGAAGATAAACAAAATGCCCTAACATTCGGCTGTGATAATTTTTTACCAAAACCTTTTTCTAAACAATCACTTCTTGATATGCTTGCCGTTTATGTCGGCTAAATTAGAAACGCCTAAATTTTAATCTTATAAATAATGCTCCAATAATTACAGACCAGATAATTATTATTCTCTTTTAATGTTATCTCTGCAAAGTAATGAGTTTCCTTAATAACATATTGAGGTATTAGGCCATCTTACACAAATAAAAAAAATATGGATAGCAATTATTATAGAGACCTATTATGTTTGTAGATGTTGTTAAGTGAAATTATTGTTATAGCATTTGGTCTCGCCCTGGATGCTTTTGCAGTATCTTTAGGGGCAGGGGCGGTTGGAAGAATCGGGAATCATAGAGGGGCCATCCGTTTAGCTTTCCATTTCGGTCTGTTCCAGTTTTTAATGCCTGTCCTTGGATGGTATGTCGGTTTCAAAATCGAACCGCTCGTTAAAAGCGTTGATGATTGGATCGCATTTTTCCTTCTTTCCTATATTGGTGTTAAAATGATATGGGATTCCTATAAACCGGTCGATGAGTTTAGGAGAGATCCTTCCAAAGGAAAGGAAATGGTTTTATTATCTGTTGCTACAAGTATCGATGCTCTTGTAGTGGGTTTCAGTCTAGCAATTTTAATGATCAACGTATGGTATCCAGCCATTATAATAGGTATTGTAACTGCACTCCTTTCTATAACTGGAATTTATTTAGGAAAAGTAATCGGAAGTAAGATAGGGAAGAAGTTGGAAATTATGGGTGGTCTCATTATTATTGGTATAGGACTAAAAATATTAATTTCACATCTCATTTGATCAGAGTTATTAAGAAATTCTTTTTATTTCGGCGTAAAGATATTATTTTTACTATAATTAGAAAGGATTAAGTATCTTAATGTTGAATAAAATTATTGAAATTGCCAGGGAAGCAGGGCAGATTGTTCGTGAAGGATTCGGGAAAACTATTGATATCGAGTTTAAGACAAATGAGTCCAACCTTGTAACCCAGATTGATAAAGCTTCTGAAAAAAAGATAATAGATTATGTTAAAAAGGAATTCCCTACCCACGGAATTCTTGCAGAAGAAAGCGGGGAATCAAAAAATACTTCTGAATATTTATGGGTAATAGATCCGCTTGATGGAACCACAAATTTTGCCCATGGTTTTCCCATATTCTCAGTATCAATTGGTGTTCAGAGAAACGGACTTACTATAGCTGGTGTTGTTTATGATGTTATGCAGAATATCGTTTATTCAGCAGAATCGGGTGGCGGCGCTAATGCAAATAATAAAAAAATAAATGTCAGTTCTAATGATAAGCTTCAAAGAGCTCTTCTTGTAACAGGATTTCCCTATAATATTGCAGAAAATCCTGAGAACGCTTTTGAAAGATTTATTGCATTAACCAAGGCATCCCGCGGTATGAGAAGACTAGGTTCAGCCGCAATTGATTTTTGTTATGTCGCTAATGGTGTGTTCGATGGATTCTGGGAAGTATATCTTCATCCCTGGGATATTTGTGCCGGTAAATTGATTCTTGAAGAAGCCGGCGGAGTTGTAACAGATTTTAGGGGTGAACCAATAAATATATTTTCAAACAAAATTCTTGCTACAAATAAGTATATACATGATCTGATGATGGATGTTATAAATAATTTTTAATAATGCGGCTCGTTGTAAATAAGATAATTTATTTATTTGAGAATAAGAAATAAAAAACCCCGAATTGAGTTCATGGTTTTTTGTTAAAATTAAAAAACAATCTTATTTACTTAATGCATAATTGATCTGTCCGTTTATATGCCTTGTCTTATCAACGATCTCACCTTTTCCATTTACTACTGTTGAATGGCAGGCTACGCATTCTGTAATAGGCATTTTGATATGTCCTACAGGAGAAATAAAACCATCAGTGGTTCCATGGCACGAACCACAGGGTGCCTGGGAACCGTCTAATAAAGTCCATTTAACGATCTTATTGTTTCCTGTCATTTTATCCGAAGTATACGCAAATTGTCTTTCCGGTAGGGCATCCGATTTCTTGAATTCAAAGTTACCATGGCAGTATATATTTGAGCAGGTTCCTGTATTCGCGTCAAACACTGCGTTTGATGCAATACCATGAACTGCCAGACTGTCCAGTACAACTATTTTCGTTTGAGATCCTTGGTTAAAATGATTTTTTACATTATTTGCATTCGGAACTAAATGGCAGTTCTCACATGCAACTACTGCAAAATTATTTGTATATAGATGACTTACATGTGCGCCTACAGTGATTAAATCAGTTGAACTGTTACCGTTAATATCTCTTGGGGGCGCTATCCTCGAGGGGTCTCCGAAATTCCCATGGCATGTATTGCATGCCAACGGACCCACTGCCTGAGTATGGCAGTTTCGGCAATTTAATTGATTTGATCCGTCTCCGCTGAAATCACTCCCATGACATTTCTGGCATGCATTCATTACAAAATTGTTTGCCATTATTAATTTGCCATGGAAATCGGAAGAAGTTGTATCGGCTATTCCTGGAGGGTGCGGATAGTTATGACAGTTATAGCATGATACATTTGTAATCCCTCCCTGAAAATTGGCAGCATGACATTGCTCGCAGCTGGTCAAATTGAAATTATTAGCTTTTAAAACAGTACCATGAAAGTTGGCTGATGAAGTATCAAGGTTGCCATTACTGTGAATTGAAAGAGCCTGAGGCTGAGTTATATTTTCCTGAAGCTTGCTGCATCCGTAAAATAAAATTGTAATACTAATTATTGTAATAAAACATAATAGACAGTATTTCATTTTTGGTTCCATAATTAAATCTTATTTACCTTTCGCTCCATGACAGTATCCACAGAATCTAACTCCGGGTGTTGCAGGGAAACGGGTATGACAATTAAAGCAGACCGATGCATCGCTGTCATGCCAATCACCATGTACATTATGCATAAACCCGGTTGGGTGTGTTTTAGGATTGGTCCCTTTTATTCCGTCGGGATCATTATGACATATTATGCATGTTGGATCAGCCCCCTGTACATCATGACATGCCTGGCAGCTCTCTATATCCCTTCTTGCTAAGATACTATGTCTTCCTCCGCCGGTTCCAACCCCGATTGTAGTAAAACCAGGTGCAAAATGGGATGTAGGAGTTATGCCTCCCATGCTGAAATCACTATTCCTCGATGAATGACAATTTCCGCAGAATGTTTCAATTTCATGACAAGTTCGGCATTCGGAGGTTTTTCCTTTAAGATCTATTCCATGTGTGAATCTGTAATTAAGGTCGTGCACTCTTGTTATTTGCTGCTGCTTTACTCCGTCCTTAAAATTATTAGGAAGATAAGGTGCATAAAAATCGGAAGGAGTATTTGCATTTGTAATAATATTATTTGCAGCATGGCAGGTAATGCATGAGTTATTATTACTATCGTGGCACATTATGCAGTTCGCATTCGGCTCCTTTGCAGCAAACTTATGGCTTTTAATGAAATTAACGCTCTGGTGATTCAATGGCTTCAGATTTGCAGTTGAAATATGGCAGGCTTCGCATGAACTTGTTGCCGCCCCTTTATCGCTATGGCATGAATAACAGTTTTCCATAATAGGGTAGGGCTGAGCAGCTTTGTAAGCATAATCAACATCTGTTATTCCCTTATGGCATGTTTCACATTTTAGCTTCTGGTTATCAAGGTGGAAACTATGATCGAATAAAATATTATTGGATGTATGCTGAATAAGTATATCATACATCTGACCATAATGACACGTATTGCATTTATCATCATTATTAACCTCATCATGGCACTGTTTGCATACATCGTGATTTGGCAGCAACCTGTCTTTCACGTTTTTGCTAGTCTTCACAGCAGCATGGCATACATCGCATTCGGCAATGTCTTTATGAACATTATGGGAAAACTTAATTATGTTTGCGTTTCCAGTAGAATCAGATTCATTATCAGTTTTTGGATTAGAAAAAGCAGATAAAAGCAGGATAACTATTATTACAGGAAGTACAACAAGGTATATGTATTTAATTTGTAATTTCATGTTACATCAAACCTAAATTTGTATTAAACCAGTAATTGATCTTGAAGAAAAACCGGAAATCGTTCTTATATATTTTATTGTCCATGTATTGTCCCTGAAGATCAAAGGAGAGAGATCTGTATGGCCTTACATCTATGCCGGCAAGAACCGAAGTGAGATTATTTACCGGGTCATCCGGTGAGAGTTTATAAGCAGTATAAGATATTCCGACAGAGGGTGTAATTAATCCTTCAAGAAAAGAATGCGCCGTGTACAATGACAAACCGTCCATTTCCCCGGCATAACCTAAATTCTTCAGGTATGTCAGAGTACCGTAAATTGTACTTAATCCTAATGTAACCTGCTGTGAATTATCATCCTGGTAAATTACATCTCCCACCTTCCCGGTTATTGTTATTTCCTTGTTAAGCGTGTAATCTCCCCCTATTTCTATTTCCTGCGTATTTCCATAATTGAATACTGAAAATATAGAATTATAGTTTATCCGTGGATCTCTGTAATTATAGTATAGATTAAGTTTCAGATTATCAATTTGCATGTAATCTGCATCGAATTCAAACTTGGATGTTTTTGCAAAATTAAAATCATAATCATACGTAGCTTCAATGTTTGCAATGTTTTTAAGGTTATAAAAAACTTCTGCAGAGCCAAAACTAAACTGGTTAGAATTATGTGTTATAAGCACTTCAATTGGATTATAATTTGGATCCATACGAAGGGCATAATAATCCTCAGGTTTGAAATTTTTGTTAACATAACTTAAGGCTATCTGGAAATTATCGATTGCAGTTGTAGTTAATTTACCTCCGGTAATATAGTTGTTCTGCCAATCGTTGAATGCAACTTTCTGGTAGGAAGGTACATCACCGCCGTAATAACCGGATAACTTGAAACCCTCAATCTTTAAATCAAGGTTTGCACCATCGTAGACTCCACCTCCAATACTGTTAAAAATCGGTTGTCTGCCTAATTTTATAGTGGCAACATCGAAGAGGTCGCGTCCTTCAAGATACAGGTTATATAATCGTACACAGGATACTTCCTTCACATCGCCAGTAAGATCTCCTTCAAAGTCAAGATAAGTTCTCAGTGAGAACTTATCTTGGTTGATATTCAGGTTTAATAGTTCATAGGCGCGTAAATAATTATTCGAAACATTTGTCGTATCGAATCTTTCCAAAGAATAAATAGATGAAGAGAACCTTCCGTTAATATTCTGTGGGAATATATATCCCGCGGATATTATTATAAGGCAGATAGATATAATATTTTTTTTCATCTTCAATATTTTTTTGAAAAATTAATTAATTACTTGCTCTTTGGAATCGGATGCTTAATCTTTTCCCACATCAGATTTACGTCTTGTTTTACATAAGTAGGGCTCTTATCGTTATGGCATTTCACGCAATAACTTTCAAGATTGGAATATAACATGAGACCATTTGTAATGGCCAGGTCTTTATTTTTCATTATGCTGACAGTTTTATAATTTGAACCGGGGCCATGGCATGTTTCGCACTGAATTCCGTCTTCTATATGAAATTTTGCACCAATCAGAATAGAATCTGCCTTATATCCTGATGTATGACAGCCCATGCATTCATCTGTTTTTACTGCAGGAGTTTTATAACCTCTGGCAAGTGCAATTGAATCAGCCTTTGCAGTCAGAAGTGCATTGTAAGCCTGGGAATGTTTTGTGCTTTTCCAGATATCAAACTGTTTCCCTGCTTTTTCGGTCTTATGGCACATACCGCATGTCTCTGCACCTACATAAGAATTAGGTTTTTTGTCTGTATCTTTATTCTGACAAAAGAATAGGGGAGAAAACATTAACATTAGAAAAATGACAGTCTTTTGGGACATAATACCTCCTGAAATTTGGGTTATTAAAAATTATAATAAATTTATTTTACTAAGACCATTTTCTTAACCATATTGAAATTCCTTGATTCAAGACGGTAGAAATAAATACCGGATGCATATGAAGTGGCATTCCATTCAATCTTATAATTACCGGCCTGGTAGAAACTATTTGCGAGTGTAGCAACTACTCTTCCTATAGCATCATATACTATTACCTTTACATTGCCTGATTCAGGAATTGAGAATTTTATTGTTGTTGTAGGATTGAAAGGGTTCGGATAATTCTGGTCCAATTCATATTTGTATGGAGTCATTCCTGGTTCATGCAATACTGCAGTCGGGCTGAATCTGACAAGGGCATCATTTAATAATTTCTGAACAAGGCGTGTATTGTGTATACCATGGCTTCCTTCAGCAACGATAGAAAGCAGATTATAATTTGCTTCCATGAATGCAGCAGTTAATGAATCATTGTGATTCGCCTTGTTTAACTGAGTCTGGAGAGCATTTATAAGACTGTCTGTTTTTGTCTGAGTACCCCTGTAATCGAACATTTTATCATGGTTCGAAGTATCAACCACGGTATAGAAATCAGGGTGACAATTTTTGCAAGCTTCTGTCCTCGGATAAAATGAATGTCCCGTAGCAGATGTTTGTCCATTGAATGGACTAGCATAAACGTGGCAGTTTACGCATCTTTCAGTGGCAGCGTAAGTATGTGCCGAATTGATATAAGTTTCACCCGGATATTGATATCCGAATAAAGGACTTCCTGTTAATACCTTTGAAGTAGTCTGGTGAGGAGCGCTATTAATCATAATGGTGTCAGCATTATTATGGCATTGATCGCAAATAGTGCTTTGAGGTGTAATTGCAAATCTTAACTGATGCTGATTGTTGTTAGCGTGCGGATCATGGCAGGCAACGCAGGTTAACGGCATTACATCAGTACCTGTAACCAGAATTGTATCCCTGTAAGATTGTGGATTTGAAGCAAATAAAGCAAAATTCTGTGCAATATGGCATTTTGTACAAGCTTTGTTTGTTACAACAAATGAAATATTGCTGTGTGCATGAGCAGATTGCTGCCATTCATCATAATAAGGATTATGTACTCCCTCGTGGCATTGTCCGCAAAGTTGTGCTGACCAGTTAGGCTTATTATTAGTTTGAAAATTCCAGTGGTTAGCGCCAAGTATAACAGTATCTGAAGGATTGGACGGTTCGGGATTTTTAATTCCCTGTGCACCATGACAGGCTTCGCAGCCTACATTTTTCACTCTGTTAAAAGCTACAAGATTAGAAATTACATAATTTGGATTTTGAGTTGTATCTTTCTTTATATATTCATCAGCACCGTATGCTATAATAGCCGGGTTCCAGCCGGTGGTATGGCAGGAAAGGCAATCATAGGTTAACGCAGATTTTAGTGAATCATAAGCAACAGCATGAAGTGTATTCTTGTATGTATCATATTTGGGACTGCCAATATTTCCTGATTGATGGCATGATGCACATGATCTTGCTTGGGGTTCACTCCCGTTTCCTGTTCCTAAATAATAATTTGTTTCCTGGCTAAATAGAATTCCCGATACTGATAGAAGAATGATTGTGAAAAGTAGTAAGTTTGTTTTCATATTTGATTCCTGATGAGATATATCTATTATGTAAAACTTCTAAAATAGATTATAAATAGCAAATATTAAACCAATTAAATGTAACAAATTTCATCAATTCTGACTAGATTTTTTTTCATTGATGAGAATTAATGTTTTCTGCTCTCAAAACAGATAATAATAAATTATCCAAATTCTATTATTAATTTTTAGTATTTTCACATTTAGAAAAAAAGGAAATAATGTCTTTAAAACACCTGATTCCGGTTTTATTGGTCTTTATGTTAGCATCATGCATTCCAAAGAAAATCGATAAAAATGGATTTTCCGTAAAAAACAATATTGTTTACAGAAATGATTCCAATAAGCCATTTACCGGTCTAATTAAATCTAAAGCCGAAGGAAAAAATTTCGAATATTATGTTAAAGATGGATTGAAAAATGGGGAGTTCAAAATAACTTTCGAGAATGGAAACCTTATTATGAAGGGGAATATTATTAATGATAAGAATGAAGGGAAATGGGTCTACTTTTACCCCTCCGGAGAGCTTGAATCTGAAGGGAATTTTAAATATAACAAGGCAGACAGCCTTTGGATTTGGTATTTTCCCAGCGGCAAAGTAAAGGAGAAAGGTATATTTGTTAACGGGCTTCGGGAAGGGAACTGGAAAATGTATGATGAATTGGGCAATGTTTCCATGGAAAACGAATATAAAAATGGAGTAGTTTATATTTTGGATCAGAAGTAAATTTAAGAAGAGATTTTATTTGACATATGTTGACTAAATAGTTAAATTAACTTTCTAATTTTGAAAAATGAGGTTAAAATGTTTGCGGTAGTTGATATATCAGGTCAACAATTCAAAGTGACTGAAAAAACGAAATATTATGTGCCGAGATTGAAAGATGAACCGGACAGTGAAGTAACATTTTCAAATGTTTTATTGTTAAGTGGTGATAACGGCGTTAAGATTGGCAGTCCCTATGTTAAGGGCGTGACAGTTTCTGCAAAGGTTCTTGGCCATGTTAAAGATGATAAAGTAATTGTATTCAAGAAAAAAAGAAGAACCGGGTATGATAAATTCAACGGTCACAGGCAGCAATTAACAAGAATAGAAATTACAAAGATTGGTTAAAGGAGATTTATAATGGCACATAAAAAAGGTCAGGGATCAACAAGAAACGGAAGAGACAGCAATGCCCAGCGCCTTGGTGTAAAGAAATTCGGCGGTGAAAAAGTATTAGCCGGAAATATCCTAGTAAGGCAGAGAGGCACAAAATTCCATCCTGGGGAAAATGTTGCTATAGGGGGCGACGATACTTTGTTTGCATTGATTGATGGATTTGTAAGGTTTGAAAAAAAAAGAGGGGATAGACAATTCATTAATGTTTATGAGTCATAATTCATAATTAAATAGTTATAATGAAAAAGGTTACCGATGGGTAACCTTTTTCATATTAATTTAATATATTGACAAGCAGTTAGATTAAGTCTAAAAGGTATCTTAACTTAATAGCCAGCACCATAAATAAAAAAAATTATTATTTAAATTAGAAAGCCCATATGAGATTTAAATTAATTCCTTTATTCTTAACATTTCTTTTTACTGTCATTTGTTTTGGGCAGACCGTAAACAATTATGGGTTAACAGTTATTAATGATACTTCGTTTTATAAAAAAGAAATTGAAAGAGACAGCCTGAATAAATTAGTGGACCTTGAAAAGTTCATTCCCCGAATAAAACTCGATATTAAATATGCGACAAAAGATAATATTGTAGGCATGAAAGTATATGATGAGCCGAAGGCATTTTTAAGATTGCCTGCTGCTTATGCTCTCAAAAAAGTACAGGTGGAACTTAATAAAAAAGGATTAGGGCTTAAAATATTTGATGCTTACCGTCCTTATACTGTTACCATTTTGTTTTATGAAAAGATAAAAGATACTGATTATGTTGCAAGTCCCTGGCAGGGCTCCCGTCATAATAGGGGATGCGCCGTTGATGTTACTATTATCGAACTGAAGACAGGGAAGGAACTTGAAATGCCTACAAAAATTGATGATTTTACTTTTAAATCTCATCCTGATTATCAGGATCTTCCTGATACGGTTAAAAGTAACAGAACACTTCTATCCAACGTAATGAAAAAATACGGTTTCACAGAATTTCCTACAGAATGGTGGCATTTCGATTTTTCCGGTTGGGCAAATTATTTCCTCATGGATCTTAAATTTGATGATCTCGAATAATCATTTCTTAATTTGTGCCCTTCTCCTCTTCTTTTGAAACTATAAGATCATAAATTGTGTATAATAAAAGACATGTAAGATACATATGGAAAAAGAATCATTAGAATTGCATGATGTAACAGTGAGATTTGCAGGTGATTCCGGGGACGGAATGCAGCTCACAGGTACACAATTTACAAATACAACCGCCCTGGCAGGTAATGATGTTAGTACGCTTCCTGATTATCCCGCTGAAATAAGAGCTCCTATTGGAACTACCTATGGGGTAAGCGGATTTCAACTTCACTTTTCCAATATTGATATTCAAACACCTGGAGATTCGCCTGATGTCCTTGTGGCTATGAATCCCGCCGCTTTGAAAGTTAACCTCAGGGATTTGAAATCGGGTGCTACAATAATTATAAATGTTAACTCTTTTGATACTAAAAATCTCAGGCTTGCCGGTTATGAGACGAATCCAATTGAAGACGATACACTTGAGGGTTATAATGTTGTTCCCGTTCCTCTCTCAAATTTAACTTCTAAGGCTTTAGAAGGAAGCGGATTATCTGTAAAGGAGATTGGACGAAGCAAAAATTTCTTTGCTTTGGGTATGATGTACTGGTTATACAGTCGCGAAGTTGAACCTACAATTGCATGGATTGACTCGAAGTTTAAAGGAGTACCTTTAATTGCTGATGCAAATAAGAAAGTACTAATGGCGGGTTATTATTATGGTGAAAATACAGAACTATTTACAACAAGATATTATGTTGAACCAGCAAAGCTGCCGGCGGGGATGTACAGAAGCATTTCCGGAAATGAAGCAACTGCTTTGGGTTTTATCACGGCTTCAGTAAAATCCGGACTACCATTGTTCCTTGGTTCCTATCCTATTACTCCCGCTTCAGATATTTTACATGAATTGAGTAAGTATAAGAATTTCGGAGTAAGGACATTCCAGGCGGAAGACGAAATAGCCGGGATTACAGCCGCGATAGGGGCCGCATTTTCAGGTGCCCTTGCAATTACTACTACAAGCGGTCCCGGGCTTGCACTAAAGACCGAAGCAGTCGGACTTGCGGTAATGACAGAAATTCCGATAGTTATTATTGATGTTCAGAGAGGGGGTCCGAGCACAGGACTTCCTACCAAGACAGAACAATCCGACCTTTTCCAGGCAGTTCATGGCAGAAATGGTGAATGTCCCGTTATTGTTCTTGCAGCATGTACCCCATCCGATTGTTTTAATATGGCAATTGAAGCTTCAAGATTAGCATTAAAATATATGGTGCCGGTTATTTTATTAACTGACGGTTACATTGCAAATGGTTCTGAACCATGGAAGATTCCCGAACCAGATGATATTTCCCCGATAGGTGTTAACTTCAGAACAGAAAAAGAAGGATTTTTCCCATATTTAAGAGATGAGAATTTATCGCGTCCATGGGCTATTCCCGGAACGCCCGGTTTGGAACACAGGATAGGTGGTTTGGAAAAAGCAAATATAACCGGAAATGTAAGTTATGATCCTGAGAACCATGAATTTATGGTTAGGTTGAGAGCAAAGAAAGTGAAAAATGTTGAGAATGATATTCCTGATCTTGCAGTTACAGGGGACAAGAATGCGGACCTGATTGTAGTCGGATGGGGAGGAACATTCGGGGCAATTACTGAAGCCGTAAACAGGGCTAGAAAGTCAGGTAAGAAAATTGCGCAGGCACATTTTAAATATATCTCGCCGTTGCCTAAGAACACAGAAAAGGTATTAAAGAAATATAAGAAGATACTTTGCCCGGAATTAAATCTCGGACAACTATCACAATTATTAAAATCAGAATTTTTAGTTGACGTAAAACCTTTCAATAAAATACAGGGACTTCCATTTAAATCATATGATATTGAAAACGAGATCGAATTAATGTTAGGAGAATTGTAATGGCAGATGCAGAAGTAAAAGATGTAAAATATACTTCCAAAGATTTTTCATCTACGGAGGATGTCAGATGGTGTCCCGGATGCGGTGATTATTCAATATTAGCCCAGATGCAGAGATCTTCTCCTGATTTTGGAATCAAGAAAGAAAATTTTGTGTGGGTTTCCGGTATCGGATGCGCTTCACGTTTCCCTTATTACATGGACACATATGGTTTTCATGGTATTCATGGAAGGGCAGTTGCTATTGCTACCGGAGTTAAAGTAAACCGACCCGAACTTTCAGTCTGGGTTGCAACCGGTGACGGTGATTTGCTGAGCATAGGAGGCAATCACTTTATCCATGTATGCAGAAGAAATGTTGATATTAAAATAGTTTTATTCAACAACAGGATATATGGATTGACCAAAGGACAATATTCACCTACATCCGAGAAAGGGAAGAAAACAAAAAGCACTCCTTTCGGAAGTATTGATTTTCCTTTTAATCCGTTATCACTGGCCGTCGGAGCTGGAGCTACTTTCATTGCCAGATCGCTGGACAGGGACCCGAAACATTTGCAGGAGATGATGAAAAGAGCTGCCGCTCATAAGGGTACTGCTTTCATTGAGGTATATCAGAACTGTAATATCTTTAACGATGGAGCTTTCGAAATACTTACTGAAAAGGAAACCAAAGCAGATAATGTATTAGTACTTGAACAAGGCAAACCGATGCTCTTTGGAAAAAATAATGATAAGGGGATAAGATTGAACGGTATTTCACCCGAAGTAGTTAACTTATCTGAGAGAAAATATTCAGTAAATGATCTCTGGGTGCATGATGAATTTGATGCAGACAGTACCAGGGCCCACATCATTTCACGTTTTGCTGAGAAGGAAGGATTCCCTACTCCAATTGGCATATTGAAGCAGGAAATTAAATCTACTTATGACTCTGACTTCCATGCTCAGATAGAAAATATCAAGAAAACTAAAGGAGAAGGGGATTTAAGAAAACTATTATTCACAGGCAATATGTGGCAGGTAAGTGATGGCAGCCAAAATTAAATACAATTAGATTGGCCCAAACAAAATAACATTTTGTCTAAAATTTATATATAACTATTTTTAAGGCTTGTTAACATCAAGCCTTTTTATTTTATGATTGATTTTCAACTACTTAAAAAAATAATTTCGGATGGCAATTCCTTTTTAATTACCACACACGTAAATCCCGACGCCGATGCGTTAGGTTCCGAGATAGCATTATATTTAATATTAAAGGAACTTGGAAAGAAATCCTTTATTGTTAACTACAGTGTAACCCCATACAACCTTTTATTCCTTGATAAATCAGGTGCGATTGAAACTTATGATGAGGAAAAACATAGTCCTGTAATTAATTCTGTGGATGTTATAATTGCTCTGGATTTTAACAGATGGGACAGGACTGTTAAAATGAAACAGGTATTGACACAATCAAAAGCCCTGAAGATATGCATAGATCATCACCTTGATCCGGAGAATTTTGCCGATCATTTTTTTATTGACACTGACTACAGCGCATGTGGTGAAATTATATACGACTTTATAAAGAAGACAGGTATCGTGAATATGACATATGAACTGGCATATCCATTGTATGCCGCTATAATGACAGACACAGGATCGTTCAGGTTTGAAAGGACTACGAAGGGACTTCATATCATCGCTGCAGAAATGCTTAACCTTGGCGTGATACCCGGGGAAGTTTTTGATAAAATCTATGACCAGAGCAAGTTCAGCAAATTTAGGCTACTTGGACGTTCGCTTAATTCTCTGAAGCTTTCCGGGAATGGCGAAAATGTAAGCTATATGATTTTGACTCAAAAAGATTTCATTGAAACTGGCGCAGAAGAATCAGATACGGATGGGTTTGTAAATTTTGCTTTATCTGTTGAAAAAGTGAAGCTAGGATTACTCTTCGTTGAACTGAAGGAAGGTTTCAAGGTCAGTTTCAGATCCAAAGGAACTATATCTGTAAATAAACTTGCACGGGAATATGGAGGCGGGGGGCATACAAATGCTGCCGGCGCAAGGTTTTTTAAGAATAACGTATATGAGCTGCTACCGGAAATACTGAATAAAGCAGCGGAATATGTTAATAAGGAAGGATAAAGATGTTTAACATAAGTATTAAATCGGGTGAAAAGAAAATATCATATAAACCCTGTTCATTGGCGTTAAAATATTTGGTTGATGAAAAGAAACTTGAACAAAGTCTTCTTAATATTGAAAAGATTATGAATGTCAAATTGTCGGCTTTGCAGAAGAAGAATTTTCTTTCTAAAGACGGGAAGGAAATAAGAGCCTCAAAGAAAGAAGGAAAACCGGATGATATTATCTTTTCAAGAATAAAGACTGATGAAAGCTTTACCGTGGATTATTTCAGGAATCATTTGGCGGGATTTATCGGCAGCATCCAGAACGAGGAACTAACAAACCTTCATATATTTCTGCCCAAATATGATATTTTTAAGAAATATTTTAATGACGAGAAATACTATTACAGAACATTTATAGAGGGTGTGGTTTTAGGGAATTATTCATTTGACCAATATAAATCGGATCAGAAGAAAAAGAAGAACCTGGAAGTTTTTATTTACGGGGATAATGGAAAGTTAATAAAATCAGCAATTAAAACTACCATGAGCCTAATGAATGGAGTACTTTTTACAAAAGACCTCCAGAATGAACCTGCTCTGAATTTAACCCCAAACTTGCTTGCAAAAAGGATATTTACAGAATTAACTAATGCGGGAGTAAAAGTAAAAATATTTGATGAAAAGGAAATTAAAAGAAGAAGAATGGGAGGACTGCTGGCTGTAGGCATGGGAAGTGATAACTCTCCAAGATTCATCGTAATTGAATATAATGGAGCAGGAAAGGCAGGAAATAAAAAACAGAAGAAGATTGCATTAGTGGGGAAGGGAATTACATTCGATTCGGGGGGCATTTCAATTAAACCTGCGGCTAACATGGGAGAAATGAAAGCTGATATGTCAGGCGCGGCGGTAGTTGCAGGTACCATTCTGGCTGCAGCCATTGAAAAACTTCAGGTTAACCTTGTTGGTATTATTCCTACGGCAGAAAATATGCCTTCTGGAAAATCAATGCGTCCCGGAGATATAGTTAAAACATCATCGGGAAAAACAATTGAGATAGACAACACCGATGCCGAGGGAAGAATTATTCTTGCTGATGCGCTGGACTTTGCATCTAAAGTAAAACCGAGCGTGATTATTGATCTTGCAACATTAACCGGAGCTTGTGTTGTTGCATTAGGGGAAAATACTGCAGGATTGTTTACAAAGAATGATAAACTTTCAGCACAATGTTTTAACCTTGGGATGAAAACCTACGAGAGAGTATGGGCAATGCCGATGTGGGATGATTACAACCAGTTAATTAAAAGCGACGTTGCCGATGTAAAGAATATAGGAGGCAGATGGGGAGGCGCGATATCGGCAGCAAAGTTCCTTGAGAAATTTGTTGATAAGAATATTCCCTGGGCGCATATTGATATTGCAGGACCTGCGATGGCCAATAATTTTACTAATTACAGCAAGAAGTATATGACCGGTTTTGGCGTAAGATTATTGTTTGAATATTTACTAGGCGAAATTTGAAAAGATCCTTCCATCTTTAATCTCGAAGACCTTATCAGCAAGGTTAACGAGTGCCGCATTATGAGTGACAATAACGAAAGTTTTTCTGAACTTGTCTCTCAATTCAACAATTAATTCATGGATCGATTCGCTGTTTGCAGAGTCGAGGTTTCCAGTTGGTTCATCTGCAAATATGATAGAAGGATCATTTGCAAGTGCGCGGGCAACAGCCACTCTCTGCTGTTCTCCGCCTGACAATTCAGCCGGTTTGTGATGCAGTCTTTCTGACAAACCCACCACCCCCAATATCTCTTTTGCTTTTGCAGAAGCCTTTGTAAGATTAATACCGTTAATCATTAGTGGGATAGCAGTATTTTCTAAAGCAGTAAATTCAGGTAGAAGATGATGGAACTGGAAAACAAATCCAATATTTCTGTTCCTGAATTTAGCAAGCTTATCATCTGACAGAGTAAATATGTTATTGTCATTAAAAATTACTTCTCCGCTGTCTGGTCTGTCCAGTCCGCCGAGCAGATGAAGAAGAGTGCTTTTACCTGCACCAGAAGCGCCGATTATAACAGAAATTTTTTCAGGTTCAATCTCGAGCGAGATTGATTTGAGTATTTCAAGCCTCACTTTTTTTTCAGTCTGAAATGACTTAATTAAATTGACTGCTCTTAACATATTATTCCCATTTTATGGCTTCAATCTGATTAACTTTAGCTGCACGTCTTGCAGGAAATAAGGCTGCCAGGAAAGAAAGCAGCATAGAAACTCCAGCAATGAAAAAGAAATCGGAAACCCTTAACTGCAGCGGCAGGGCATCCATTTTATATTGAGTGGGATCAAGCGGATATATCTTATAAGCAAGCTGGAGAAAACAGATAAAGTATCCCAGGATTGATCCGGCTACTGTTCCTAATAATCCGATGAATAAGCCTTCAAACATAAATATTCTTATGATAGATTTCTCTCCGGCTCCCATAGACCTTAGGATTCCTATATCCCTCTTTTTTTCAATTACTGACATTGACAAAGAGCCGAGGATATTAAAGGAAGCGACTGCAATTATAAGGGAAAGAATAATATAGGCGGTCCATCTTTCAATCTGCATTACCGCATAAAGTTCTCTATGGAAATCGTACCAGGTATAAACCGCAAAATTGTTCTTATCGAGGAATCCCGAAAGTTTTTCCTTAACGCTATTTGATTCACCGGGGTTATTTAACCTAAAATCTATTCCCTGGATTCTTGCATTATAGCCAAGCAGATTTTGAGCCGGCTGTAATAAGCAGAATATATAATTTGCATCATACTCATTATTGTTGGAACTGTAAATTCCTCCGACGATGAAAGTCTGCATTTTAGGAAGAGAAGTTTCGGTAATAACATTTTCTATGCCCGATGGAGAGATTAAAGTAAGAGTATCGCCGATGAGGGATTCCAATCGGTCGGCGAGTCTTAACCCTATAAGAACCTTTGGGATTCCATCGGAATCGGATAAATTATATTTACCGAACATCATATTCTTTTTAATATCATAGATAGTTTCACCGGAGCTTTCGGTTATACCCTTCAGATTTATTACCTGAGTTTCTCTTCCCCTTACTGCCAATACTTTTCCACTTACGAAAGGGGAATAGCTTTTAATATCTTTAATCTCCCTGAACTGATTTTTATAATCATTTATCTGGAAATTGAGATCAGGATTTATTATTTGCAAACGGACATCCGGATCGAAGCTAATAAGGAATGATGTAACCAAACTGCCGAAACCATTAAAAACAGAAAGGACCACTATCAGGGCCGCAACGCCTATTGTTATTCCCGCAATGGACAGAAATGAAATAATTGTTATAAAATTAACTTTATGCTTAGAGATTAAATAACGCTTTGCTATGAAGGTTTCAAATTTCATCAGTTAAACCGTATAGTTGATACTGGTTTTATACGTGACGCTACATAGCTAGGAATCACAGAAGCTATTATGCAAAGCAGAAGCGTAAGAATCGATACCCCGCCGAAAATAGTAATTGAAAGATAAATGGGGACAGTGGACATAAAATATACTGAAGAGGGGAGAGTGATAATATTGTACTTTAATTGTATTTCCATTATCAGAAATCCGATTATATTGCCGAGGAATATTCCGGCTAAGGCAAGGACAATTCCCTGGAAAAGGAAAATGAGGGTAATTTGTCTTCCGGCGGCACCAAGAGACTTTAATATTCCTATCGCATTTGTTTTTTCGAGGACCATCATCAGGAGAGTGCCGATTATATTAAACACTGCGACAATAATAATTAATCCTAACACAATGGGAATCGGTTTTTTCTGAAGATCTATCCATGTAAAGATATTCTTATGTAATTCATAAATCGAAGCAGTTCTGTATGGATATCTTAGTCTCACCTGCAGAAGATGATTGAGGCTGTCGATTTTAGAAATATCATTTACCCGGATATCATACCTGTTAATATTATCACCGATTTTCAGGAGGGATTGAGCGGAATTAATATTTATGTATGCAAAGGCATCATCATATTCTGCCATTCCGCTTTCAAAGATACCGGAAATAACAAAGTTCTTTACATTTGGCAGATTTTCAGGGGATGGGATTTTGTCGTTCTTCAAAGTGAAAAGGGTTACTTTATCACCCGGTTTAGCATAAATTTTGTCAGCGAGCTTTTTTCCGATTATAATAGAAGCAGGGTCATCAAGGCTTATATTACCAAAGGTCATATTCTCCTTAATTCCCCTCATTTTATTGTCAAGAAATACGCCGATAATATTTATTCCCTCGGTACCCCGCCTGCTTGTGATAATTGCCAGACTGGAGGCGTAAGGATTGATTTCAAGGAGGTTATTGCCCAAAAGGGCTTTAATTCTAGGGAGACCAGTATGATAATCGGGCAAAGTATTACTTATTGAGGAGATCTTTATATGAGCGTCAAAATCTATAATTTTATTTGTTATTGTTTTTTCAAATCCTTTCAGGATGCTTAAAGCAATAATAAGGGTTGTCACGCCGAGAGATATTCCCACAATCGAAATAACGGAAATAAAGGAAAAGAACCTGGAGTCCTTTTTGGAGAATGTGAACCTTTTTGATATATAGAGCGGAAACAGCATCCGGATAGTTATTGTTTGATTGATTTTGATTAAGAAAAATAGAAATTTATAGAGTGAATAAAAAATATATCGCGCTAACATTGTTTTTATTTTGATAAACCGATATATTTGTTTCCTGTTTAAAAATGGACATAAAATATCATTTCCGGGTAGGGTAGGCATTCCGGTTTGATGGGAAAGATAAAACAGATAAAATTCGGGGCGTAGCGTAGCCTGGTTCATCGCGCCTGCTTTGGGAGCAGGAGGTCGCAGGTTCGAATCCTGCCGCCCCGACAAACTAAGTTCTTAATGAAGTGCGACTCATGCGCCCATAGCTCAATTGGATAGAGCAATAGCCTTCTAAGCTATAGGTTAGTGGTTCGAGTCCACTTGGGCGTACAAATAATTATAGAGCGGAAGCTCTACTAAATGGTGAGCGTAGCTCAGTTGGTTAGAGCACCAGGTTGTGGCCCTGGGGGTCGTGGGTTCAATTCCCATCGCTCACCCGAACATTTCTATTGTTGAAGTTTGAACTAGAAGGCCCCATCGTCTAGTGGTTAGGACATAGCCCTTTCACGGCTGTAACAGGGGTTCAAATCCCCTTGGGGTCACACATTAAACCCTCAATTTTGTAAGATTTTGAGGGTTTTTTTATTCAACAGAAAGGATAATAATTTCAATTCTTTAGTACAGTAATATTTTTATTATTACGTATTTCTGCCGTAATTGAAGGACCATCAAATATATACACTGAATAACCCTTTTCGACAGCAATTTGAATTTGTTCTTTTGAAGGAATAAACGGATAGGCAGTGAAATTACAGTAGAACATTGCTTCGATATTATGTTCAACATTGAATACGACGGCATTAGATTGAGGAATCTGTAAGTTCAATTCGCGCAGTCTGACAGCCCACGCTTCATTGCGGTCGGATTTTGTAAATGGTTTGTTACGTTCTATTGATGTACGAATAGGAAGTATAATCAATAATATGAGGAAAATGATTTTCAATATTCTATATGATGAATTTTTGAGGTTATCCTTAACAGTCCAAAATCCCCATGAGACTATAATAAAGATTGCCGGGGCACTCATCATGACATAACCCTGCATTTTAGTTGCCACGAAAGTAAAGAACAAATAGGGTACCAAAAACCAAAAAGTTAATGCTATAGTTTCTACTGTGTACTTCTTGTTATAGAATGTATAGAAGAACATTAATATAGCAATAGGAGCAACCTGGCCAAAGATCGTGGGGATTAAGGCAAAATGGAAAAATATTGATCCAGTATGACCTTCGAGCGGTTCTATTATATGCCGATAGTTAAAGTAGCTTTCCCAAGCAGCTTCGCGGGGAAATGCAGAGAAAATATAGAGCTGCCATGGAAGAGCAAGAGCTACAGCAATCAACAGGACGACTGTGCATTTTCCAACTGTTTGTTTCCAGGATTCATGATTAATGAGAAGAAGAAACAGAATTCCGACTATGATAAGTCCGGGAATCCATTTGGTGAGCAGAGCACAACCTGTAGCGATACCGATAAGGGAAATAACAAAGTACGACCGATGTTTCAGATAATATACTGAAAGAAATATTCCAAGCTCAACAAAAAAGACAAATAATATTTCTGGATGGTCTGTCGGATTTCTTCCGGTAGCAAGTTCAATAAGAACTCCGTTAATTGCGTAGAAGAAGGAAGCAAGCAACCCCACTTTTTCATTGTAGAATTGTTTTGCAATATAATAGGTTAGGACAATTCCAAGAGACGACAAGAGAATGCTTGGTAACCGCACAGCAATTTCGTTCACTCCAAATATTCGTAGGCTAACCATAATTATCCAAAGCGATAAGGGAGGTTTGTGGAGCCAGATATGATTACTCATCCAATTCTTAAAAGCATAATCAAAAAGTGGGTGTTCATACAAGGTTGGGACAAACATATGCCGAAGAAGATTTTTAGCGGCGAGTGCATGGTAGCATTCATCCCATGGATGAAGAAAGAAATCCATACCTGCAAACAGGCGTAGAATAAGTCCAGCTAAAAAGATAAGAGAGATAGATAAAGTGTAATTTTCTTTTTTTGCAGCATGATAGGCAAACCAGAATAGTCCGGAATCAATCAGAACTATTACAATGCCCCATAGCTGATTTGAGAAGCTCATTATTCTGATATCAGAGTTTGAATGTAAAGATCGGAGATTGTACGAGGCCCATTTTTGAAAGTCTGAACAGAAGAGAAGTGCGCAGGCAACCCAATCCGTATTTCAGGCTACGGAAGAAATTGATAGAGGAAGCTTCTGCAAAATATTTGGTAGGGCAGGAGATTTCACCTACGCGGAAATCAGCGTATAATATTTGTGAAAGCATCTCATTATCAAATACGAAATCGTTAGAATTATTATTTATTGGGATAGATTCTAATACTTTACGTGTAAATGCGCGATATCCGGTATGATATTCCGAAAGTTTTGCGCCCAACAAAATATTCTGCACAAGAGTAAGAAAACGATTGCTAATATATTTATATAAAGGCATCCCGCCACTCCTTGCCTTTCCTCCAAGAATTCTGGAACCCAGCACAACATCAAACTCATTAGATTCAATCAAGTAAGCCATAGCCGAGATTAACTTTGGCGTGTATTGATAATCGGGATGAAGCATTACCACGATATCAGCGTTCTGCTGTAGTGCGGCGTTGTAACATGTTTTTTGATTACCGCCATAACCAAGATTCTTATCATGTTTAATTACCCGGATACCCAATTGTTTAGCAACGCTTACAGTATTGTCTTTGCTGGCGTCATCGACCAGAATTACTTCATCCACAATATCAAAGGGAATTTCGTGGTAAGTAGATTCAATAGTCTTTTCTGCATTGTATGCAGGAAGAACGACTACGACTTTACTATTTCTAATCAAATTGTAATAAAAGAAGTTATGAGAATATTATTTACGTTCAACAATAATATGATTTTCATTGAAAAGACACAAAAGAATATAGAGGTTCCCATTTCGGAAGAAGGAAATTAGGTTCTATATGTTATCATCCTCTATCAACCGCAGTAAATAATCTGTAATAATAAAACATTTATAATTAAGTAAAAGCTGAATAATAGGGTAAATTCAATAGCTAATTCGGGAATCATAGGAACTTAAATACTGTTAATTTCTTCCGAATAGTGGGAAATAGAGGAAATTAAGAGATTTGGCGTAATTAAATGGAGGAATATTCGAAATTTATCAAAAAATGGAGGTTCGTGGAGAAGTCGTTAGGTATGTAATAAGTATCTACGGGTATTCTACGGGTATTCTATGGGTATTCAGAATCGATTGTTTGATACATCCTTTAGGGGGAGGAGTATTATTTGTTAATTATATCCATTTTTTGGTTTATTTTTACTAAACATGATTGATGAAATAGTAATAAAACCGATCGGATTGGTGCATTCGGAGAGAGTGCACCGTTATGAAACTCCAAGACAGGGAGTTTTGGCAGGGAAGGATATTTCGGTGATCAAGCTTAATCCTAGTTTTAATTTTGAACAGGCACTTAAGGATCTTGAAGGATTCGAAAGGATTTGGGTTATTTATTGGTTCCATTTAAATAATAACTGGAAGCCGATGGTAACACCGCCAAGACATACGAGGAAGAAAGTCGGTGTTTTTTCGACGCGCGCGCCTCACAGACCTAACCAAATTGGGATGAGTTGTGTTAAGTTGGAATATATTAAAGGATTAGAAATTTTTATTTCTGAATCTGATATTCTAGACGGCTCACCAGTTTTGGATATAAAACCATACTTGCCTTATTCCGATTCATTCCCAGGAGTGTCTACAGGATGGGTAAAGAGCGGGTTAGAGAATATCTATGAAGTTAAGTTTGCATCCAAGTCAGAAAAGCAGTGTGCATGGTTAAAGAAGGAGGCGGACATTAACCTGGTTAATTTTGCGCGTCTGCAGTTGGAGTTTAATCCTGTTGATGATTCCAGGAAAAGAATTACAGCACTTGCAACGATGGGGAGAAAGCAGGGGATGTTCATTTTAGCTTACAGAACATGGCGGATTTTTTATTATGTAAATGAAAAAGGGAGGGAGGTTTTAATTAAGGAAATCCGCTCTGGCTACAGTCTTGATGAATTGAATAATACCCATGATGATTTGTACAATGATAAATCACTTCATAAAAAGTTCATAAAGCAATTCTTTAATGTGGAGTAGTTACTCCCTCTTTATTATATTAAAATCCAGATTATTTTTATTATAAGCGAATTATCCTATAAGATGAAACAGAAAAAAAAAGAACTACGGAAACAACCGGATAAGATACAAGCGATTAAGCCGGAAATAAATCTTGTGTACAACAAATATTATCCTGTTAAGTTTGAAACCGGGATTAATTATGTTCTTTCCGGAATGGCTGTATTAACAGGGTTATTCATTTTGTTCATGGCAAAATCTCAGAATGGATTTTTCTGTTTTCCACTCGATGATTCGTGGATTCATCTTACGTTTGCGAGGAACATTGTTGAGTACGGGAGTTTTTCATATTATAAAAACCAGCTTGCGACTTCGGGTTCAACTTCTCCGCTTTATACTTTTATACTTGCGGGGTTTTACTTCTTTTCAAAGAACGAATTTATAATAAGCTACATAATTGGTATAAGTTCTTTTGCGCTAGCGGTATTTTTTATGTTCAGGTTAGCAAAATTGCATTTTGCATCGGCAAAGTGGCTTGCTGTTTTATGTGCTTTATTATTAGCGATACAACCGATATTGAATCTGATTGCCGTTTCCGGTATGGAAACAACGATGTTCATTGCTTTGGTGGTGATATCTTTATATAATTATAAAAGGAAGAATTGGACAGTGCTGGGTATTTCATTGGGGTTATTGCTCTGGTGCCGTCCGGATGGGCTTGTCCTATGGGTTGCGATAGCGTTAGATTATTTAATCAAAATAATGATGGAGAATAGTAAGAAGAGCAAGAAAGAAGCACGCATCTCAGCCAGAGAATTAATAACTCCATTTTCTATTGCAGCGGGGATTGCGGTTTGTTACTTTCTGTTCAATTATTTTCTTTCTGGATCATTACTACCTAATACATACGGAGCAAAACTAGCAATTTACGAGGGTAAATCACGTGCTGAATTTTTAAAGAATGATGTATTGGGGTATTTTTCAGCGCCCGAATTTGTAATGTATATTATTCCATTTCTTTTGAGTTTAATTATAATACTAAATGGGCTATTCACAAAAAGATACAATGAGTTTACTGTTTATTTTATTTTTCAGGTGGGATTGATTTTTATTTATTGGTATTTCATTCCTTTCTCAAGTTCATTTGGAAGATACCTGATGCCAATAATACCATGTTATATTATTCTTGCTGTTTATGGTGTAAGGGTTGTTTCTGAATATATAAGTACCAAATTCAGGTCTGCCACACCAGGGAATTTTCTTTTAGTAGGATATTTTGCAGCTTCAGTTATATTAATCATAATAAACTGGAATAATATTTCGGATTTATATACTTATAGCTGCAAATATTATAATGACCGGCATGTTGCTGCGGGGAAATGGATAAATAAAAATACTCCTCCAGATGCAATTGTTGCTACACATGATATTGGTGCAATAGAGTTTTATGGTAAAAGGAAACTAGTAGATATGGTGGGATTAGTATCTCCTGAGATTATAGATAAGATGAAAGCCGGTTTTATTGGTTATCTGAATAACTATTTAATAGAAAAGAAAACAGACTATGTGGTAACATTAAAGAACTGGTTCGAAATAGTTAATGATAACCCCGTATTTGTCCCTATAAAAGAACCTGAGTTTTTGGAAATCTACAAGTTCAAACCGCATAAGACTCATATTCTAGATGGGCAGGCATCAGGACTTATAAAGCAGGCGATACAGTTTCTAAATACCAGGGATAATGCAAATGCTGAGAGGGCATTTTTACAAGCTCTGTCAGTGGACCCGATTTCCTCGAAGACAAATTTCATACTAGCATATTTTTATATTTCCGCAGGTCAGACGGCAAAAGGGGAAGAGTACTTGAACAAAGCACTTTCTATTTTTCCGGAATATGCCGATGCAAATTTTATGATGGCGCAGATGCAATTAACAAAGAAAAATTATGTGAGCGCTGAAGAATATAATGACAAATGCCTGAGTATTTATCCCACTAATAAGGATGCTTTAGATATGAAGGAAACGCTAAAGAACAAATTAGATAACCCTGTTGCTGATAAATAGTCGGAATATTCCATTAAAAAATGAATAGGTATTATCTTCTCTTTAATTTGTCGATTGTATTAATCATTGCCGCCTGCATTACTAGGGAATCATACGCGCAGCGCAGTAATGGGATAAACTATGCTGTAAAGCGGTATGATTTTACAATCAGGATGCAGGATAGTATATCAATTGATTGCACTAAATTTATCCCAGTCGAACAGAAGCCGGCTAAGGGATGGCCTGTAATTATGTTTTGTCATGGATTTAGTGAATCCAAAGAAACAGAAGTACCAGATGCAATGGATCAAGCGCAATTTGGGTATTATACATTTGTTTACACTATGCGGGGTCAGGGGCATTCAGGGGGATTATCAAATCTAATTTCTACAGTAGAAATGAGGGATCTGTTTCAGATTATAGATTACATAAAACAGGATTCCACAGCGGATTCTTCACGTATCGCAATTTTTGGAGCTTCACAGGGGGGCATTATACCATTTATGGCAGCATGTAATGGGGCCAGGGTAAGTACAGTAATGTCTGATCTTGCATCCCCCGAATTTGCTTCAAGCTGGATTGAGAATGGTTCAATAAAGGTGACTTTCTTCTTTACTATTGATTATGATACTTCAATAGTGAGGTATACTGATGATGTTAAGAAATTAAAGAGATGGGCGTTATCTAAAGAAAATGATAAGTGGGACAGCCTGGCTTATTTTCTTCCGAGAGGGAGGGATTATCTTGATAAAGTTCCTTTGTGCAACATCCCGGTCCTAATTACAAATGCCTGGCAGGATAAGTATTTCAATGCAACTGGAATGATAAAAGCTACAAAGCTTCTTAAGGTTCCTTTTATGGCATATTTTGGAGCGGTGGATGGACACGGTGCCGATACTACATATGATGAAGACAACTTTCTTTCCAATTATGATAATGATTGGGAGGAATATTGGCTGAGTAATTTTGAGCCTAGTATGGCGGATTCTATAAAATACCAATTTGCATCTTCTCACTATCCCAAATTGCATAATCATTGGTCATTCTCACATTATACTTCCAAAGATTGGCCCCCGGCAAATCTTGTGCCTCTTAAGCTTTACTTTCATCCCGGAGGAAAACTTCTTGTTATTTCTAACAAAGCTTCAGATGATACTGCTGGGTTCTGGAATGATTTAATAGATACAAGTTTTACAATGCAACAGGCGATAAATACGTCTTTCAGAGGGGAATTTTTTAACAAGAGATTCAGTAAAAATACGCTGGTGTTTGAAACTGGTCCTTTAGTTGCTGATTATCAATTGATAGGTGTTCCCAAAATTCATTTATTTTATTCTTCTACTGCAGACGTTTGTCAGTATAACGTACAAATATGGGAGGTGAAACCAGGTTCGGAAACAAGGTTTGTAACAAGGATAAATTACACAGACAGGCATTATAAACCGGGAGTAATAAAAGAACAAATTGTTGAGGGTTCTGCATATTCACATTTATTCCAGCAGGGAAACAAAATACGCATAGTTATTACTAATCTTGACACTCAACCGGCGGATTCATTTTTAACTACAAACCCGTATGTTTTGCCTATCCTCAAAAAAGCTTATAATACAATTTATATGGGGCAATCTTATCCTTCTTTTATTGAGCTTCCTGTAATAGGATCGTCGTCTGGAATTGCAATTGAGAATGATACAATTAAACAGTTCAGGCTTTATCAGAATTATCCTAATCCTTTTAATCCTTCCACAGATATCCGTTTTACGCTAGATAAACCGGCTCATGTAGGATTAAAGATATTTAATATACGTGGCAAGAAAGTGGCAACAATATTTAATAGTAATATGTCGGAAGGCACACATAATGTGACTTTTGACATTTCCCACAGAATGCTTTCGGGTGGTGAATATTTTTATGATATGAAGGTTGGGGATACAGTCAAAAGAATGAAGATGATCATAATAAAATAAATATTCTTTCAAAGTTCTTTGTTCCTCAAATCCGGGATGTGAATGGAACATGTTTTATTCTTCTTGTGTTTAATCCTTATATTGATAATAGTTTTCCAGTAAGTTAGTTTATTTTTATGGATAGAGTAATAATTTTTAAATATGTTGTTGAATATATTTATATTTGTAATCAGTATAATTTTATTTAAGTTATAACTCGAATTTTTATAAAATAATGATAAAATATTACTGTTTTTAGATATTTTTAATAATAATATTTAAATATATTTGCCTAATAGCTTTTCTCATTATAAACTAAATATGAAATTAATCATTCAAAAACCATTGGAGTCATACTGTGAAAAACAAAAATCAATTTAGAGCAATGTTTACAGGCTTTGCTGCGGTTGCAATACCTGTCCTTTTTGTTGTTGCTTTATTACTTTATATATATGTTCTTGGAAACCCTGCAAACTTTCAGGGCGGAAACGTAAATAATAACCCGCTTCCGGGAAATTATTTAGCAACGGTTTATAAAGGTGGAGTAATCGTACCTATTTTGATGACAATTTTATTAATCGTCATTACCTTTACAATTGAGAGATTTATCACTATAACAAAAGCAAAAGGGAAGGGCAGAGTAAACAGCTTTGTTGCAAAAGTTCATATGGACCTTTCCAACAAGAATTTAGATAATGCAATGAATGAATGTGACAAGCAAAAAGGTTCCGTGGCAAGTGTAGTAAAAGCAGGGCTCCTTAAATACAAGGAAATGATTCCTGTGAAAGAATTAAACAGAGACCAGAAAGTTATAGCTATTAAGCAGGAAATTGAAGAAGCCACTTCTCTTGAACTTCCTATGCTTGAGCAAAATTTAGTAATTATTGCTACTATTGCTTCTATTGCTACACTTATGGGTCTTCTTGGTACAGTATTGGGTATGATCAAGGCGTTTGGAGCTCTTGCTACGTCTGGTGCTCCTGATGCTGTGGCTCTTGCCAGCGGTATTTCTGAAGCACTTATTAATACTGCTTTAGGTATTTCTACATCCGCTCTTGCAATTATTTTCTATAACTATTTTACTACAAAAATTGATAAACTTACATATAGCATAGATGAAGCAGGTGTTGCAATAGTTCAGAACTTTGCAGCTAATTATAACTAATTTATATAAAGAGCAAAAGTATGCCTAAAGTAAAAGTTCCCAGAAAGAGTACAAATATCGACATGACTGCAATGTGCGATGTCTCTTTTCTTTTGTTAACATTTTTCATGCTTACAACGAAATTCAAAGCAGATGAGCCTGTAGTAGTGCAGACTCCTAAATCGATATCAGAAATAAAACTCCCTGATAATGATATTATGTCAATTACTGTTACAAAAGATGGGAAAGTATATTATGGTGTGGATGGAAAATTTAACAGGGAAAAGTTATTAAAAAAAATAAGCGATAAGTATAATATCCCCTTTACCGAAGAAGAAACTTATGCATTTTCACTAACTTCGGCATTCGGAGTTCCTATTCCTAAGCTTAAAACCTTTCTTGATATGCCGGCTGAAATCAGAAAAGATGCTATACAACCCGGTATTCCAATTGATTCTACTAATAATGAACTCGGTGTTTGGATAATTAATGGCCGACTTGCTAACCCTAATTACAGGATCGCAATTCGAGGTGATGGAGATTGTCCTTATACTGTAATTAAAAGAGTAATTTCAACTCTTCAGGAAAAGAACGTTAATAAGTTCAATCTAATAACAAATCTTGAAGCAAGACCGAAAATTTGAAAGGAAATAAAAAATGGCTGAAATAGATACCTCGAAAGGCGGTGGTCATAAAAAAGGTAAGAAGAAAAGGTCTAAAAAGGCATCGACAAGAGTAGACCTTACACCTATGGTTGATCTTGCATTCTTGTTGGTAACATTTTTCATGATGACTACTACTTTCAGTAAACCTCAGACGATGGAAATAAATATGCCTGTTAAAAGCACAACAGGTGAGACATCAGATACAAAGGCATCCCAAACAATGACTCTGATTTTGGGGGAAAATGATAAAGTCTTCTGGTTCAAAGGTACACCGGATACTGCTAATTTCTCGACAACTGATTATTCACCTAATGGTTTAAGAAGAATTCTGATTGATATCAATAAGTCAACTAAAGACTTAACCTGTATAATTAAACCTACGGACAAGTCCAATTACCGGAATATGGTTGATGCACTTGATGAAATGAGTATTATTGGTATTAAAAGGTATGCCCTTGTAAGTGATTTTGCTCCTGATGAGATAAAAAAAATTAAAAACCTATAATGGTAAAAGATTATGAATGACAAAGCAATAAATATGACGGATATAACCGAGATAATCTTTGCCAATAAAAACAAAGATTATGGAGCTTATGTTTTACGTAGAGCCTATAACAGATATGTTACTTGGTCAGTTATCTCAGGTTGTTTGTTCTTTATTCTTGCAACAGCTGGCCCTCTTATTTATAAGTCATTAAAACCTAAAGAAGTTGTTCAGAAAAGAAAGATAATAACTCTCGATTATACACAACTTTCTGAACCTCCTTCAATAGATAAAGCACCACCCCCTCCAACAGTTGAAGCTCCTCCATTAAAAGCTACTATACAGTTCCTCCCTCCGGTTGTAAGACCCGACGAGCAGGTAAAGGATGAAGTTGTTCCTACTGTGGAAGAACTTAAAAAGGTTGATCCAGGTGCTAAGACTCAGGAAGGTACGGTAGGCGGAGTTGACTATAGCTTAATTGAGACTGTAGATAAGCCAGTTGAAGAAAAACACGAGGAGGCACAGGTATTCACTTATGTTGAGGAAATGCCTACATTTCCAGGTGGTGATGAGGCTCTTTATGCTTTTGTAGGTAAACAAATAGTTTATCCTGAAATTGCAAAACGTGCTGGTGTGGAAGGCAAACTATTCATACAGTTTGTTGTAAGAACAGACGGTAAAGTAACTGATGTTAATGTTCAAAAAGGTATTGGTGCCGGCTGTGATGAGGAAGCTGTAAGAGTTGTTAAATCCATGCCTAACTGGAAACCCGGTAGACAAAACGGCCATCCTGTTAATGTAAGGATTTCTATACCTATAGTTTTCAAACTACAATAGGAGTAATCCTTTTGTGGAAACTGGAAAAATAATCGGGATTATAAGGTCTCTATTATACTTTGCGGCAGGTATCTTTTTTGCGATTTCTGGGGCATTTCCTTCTTGGGTGAGACTTTTCGGAATTATGGCAATTGTATACGGGACATTCAGGTTATATCAATCTCTAAAGAGAGATGAAGAGAAAGATGATAATGAAGAAAGTTAAAAATATAAACTGGTTTATCTATATTATCCTCCTCTTTTCTGTTATTTCATGTAACGAGAATCAAAATGGAGAACCTGACGATACGCCTACATCAGGCAAAATTAACATTTCTGTAGATGAAACATTTAAACCTATTATTGATACTGAAATAAATACGTTTCAAAGTATTTATAAGTATGCAAAAATAAATGTTTCTTATAAATCTGAAGGAAATTCATTTCAGGACTTGGTTGATGATAGTGCCAGGTTGATTATCGTTACGAGGGAATTGACTCAGCAGGAAAAAAAGCATTTTGAAGATATTAAACTTTTTCCCCGCATTACTAAAATTGCGTTCGATGCAGTTGCATTCGTAACTAATAATAGTAATCCCGATACTCAGTTTACAGATGACCAGGTTAAAAAAATAATAACCGGAGAGATAAGTACCTGGAAACAATTAGACCTTAAGTCTGTTAATACACCTATACAAATTATTTTTGACAATAATAATTCAGGAACATTAAGATTCTTAAAAGATTATGCCGGTAACAGGAATCTTTCAAAGAACAGTTCCGCATCTAATTCAAGTGAAACAGTGATCGATTATGTTTCAAAAAACAGGAATGCCTTAGGTGTTTTAGGTGTTTCCTGGATAAGCGATAGAAGGGATTCCACTCTTATGTCCTTTGTTAATAAGGTGCGGGTAGTTGAAATATCTCCCCCTGATTCTTCAGAAGGAAGAGGGGAATATTATAAACCCTACCAGGCTTATATTGCTACAAAATATTATCCTCTTTGGAGAACCGTATATATAATTAGCCGTGAAGCAAGGGCTGGTTTAGGAACAGGATTTGCAAGTTTCGTAGCATCAGATAAAGGTCAGCGTATAATATTGAAATCAGGACTCGTACCTGCTTCGCAGCCTGTTCGGCTTGTAGAATTACGTAATAATAACATTAATATAACCAAATAGGAACCACTGAAGATTATGTCAAGAAAAATATATCATCTTTCTTTTATTATAATATCGCTTATATATATATGTTCATCTGCTTATCCACAGTCGGTTGATGATGGAAAAAAACTCCTGAAAAACCAAAGTTTCACAAAAGCTGTGCAATTTTTCAAATCTTTAGCAATTCAAAATAACAATCCCGAAGCATGGTATTATCTTGGTGAGACTTATTTTGAAAAAGGAAATTATGATTCTGCTAAAATAGCCTACAATAATGGCATTCAGAGTAAATCTGATTTCGGTCTAAATTATGCTGGACTGGCTAAAGTGTTTTATAATGCAAACAATATTTCGGAGGGAGATAAGAATATTGCTGAAGCCATTAAGATTGCAGATGAAAAGAATGTTAAAATTCTGCAGGCAGTCGCTGATGCATATATAAACGGCGGGAAAGATATGTCAATTAAAGCGAAAGATCTTCTCGACGAGGCTATAGCTGTAACTAAAAAAAACAAGAAGAAAGATAAAATGAATTATATCCTTTTAGGGGATATGTATAATGTTGAAAATAATGGAAGTGCCGCTGTTGAGAACTACAAGAAGGCAATTGACATAGATTCATCTGCGGAAGCCTTTGTTAGCATTGGCAAAATATTTGAAATTATCAAAAACTATGGTGAAGCAGAACTTTCTTATCAGCAGGCAATGAAAGTTGAACCCGATTATTCCGTAGCTTATAAAGGGATGGCAGAACTTATGTATAGCTTGCATAAGTATGATCAGTCAATTGATAACTGGAAAAAGTATATTGAGCTGTCGGAAAATACACCAGAAAACCAGAAAAGACTTATCAATTATGTTTATAAGAGCAAAGACTATAAAACGGCTACAGATCTTATCAATACTTCTTTAAAGGATGATCCCAATAATTTATATATGATGCATTTACTGGCATATTCCTATGCAGAGTTGAATGACGATAAGAATGGTATCCCGGCATTTTCCAAATATTTCTCGGTTGCTAAAGATAGTGATATTCTGATTTCAGATTATGAATATTATGAGAAACTTTTAACTTCAACTGGACAGGATTCATTAGCTATTTTACAGCTTCAAAAAGCTGTAAAAATGGATACTTCCAGAGCCGATCTGCATGGGAAAATAGCAGGTCACTATTACAATACTAAAAAGTGGAATAATGTTATTGAAGAATATAATATCAAACTAAAACAAACTGGAACTCTTATTGCTCCAGAATACTTTTATCTCGGTAGGGCTTATTATTTTATTAAAAATTATTCTGATGCTGACACATCGTTTGCCTTGGTGATTAAATCCAAACCGGATTTGCCAACAGGTTATCTGTTTAGAGCAAGGGTTAATGCAAGCATGGATAGTACTTCTGAAAAAGGACTGGCTAGACCTTATTACGAAAAATTACTCACTTTAATAGAGAGTGATACAGCAAAATATAGAAAAGAAATAGTAGAATCGTATTCTTATCTTGGATATTATTACTATCTTCAAAATGATATCCCTACTGCTAAAAGTTATTTCCAAAAAGTTCTTGTTTTAGATCCAGAGAACCCTCAGGCAAAAGAGGCTGTTAAAAAATTGGGACATGAAAAAGATCATAAGTGATGCCATAATCTGAATATTAGTAAATAAAAAAGCCGCCTGAAAAAGGCGGCTTTTTATTTGTATAGTTCAATTACTTTCGGAATTTATTCTTCAATGCTTCCAATACGATAGGGGGAACAAAATCACTTACATCGCTCTTTAAGCTTGCAAGATTTCTGATTATCGAGGAATTTAAATAAGTATACTTCTCGTGAGGCATTAAAAAAACAGTGTTTATGTTTTTTGCAAGCTTCCTGTTCATTAGTGCCATCTGGAATTCATATTCAAAATCACTCATCGCCCTTAGTCCCCTTATTATACCGATAGCACCGACATTTTTAGCATGATCAACAACAAGTCCATCAAATGAATCCACTGAGACCTGCGGAAACCCCTTTACACTTTCAACAATAAATTCAATTCTTTCTTGGACTGTGAAGAGTGGCGTCTTTGTTGGATTTATCGCGACCGTAACAACTACTTTGTCAAATAGATCGCATGCTCTTTGAATGATATCTATATGTCCATTGGTAATTGGGTCAAATGTTCCGGGGTATAATACTTTCCTCATTGAGTCTTCTCTTAATAACTGTTAAAACAAAATTATTAAAAAACCGGTTTATTTACATGTTTTTCTTTAAAGAGAAATATATGGCAACGTACCTATCTCATAAAGACAAGTATCGCCGATTATCTTAAATGGTTCAGTGCCAAGGCTCCTAATATCTTTTTCTTTAGTTTGTATGGACCGTTCAATTATTATAAATCCTGAATCATTTAAATATTTATTACTTTTAAGATTCTCCACCACCTCATATATATCATCTTTGAAAAAAGGAGGATCTGCCAAAATTAGGTCGTATCTATCATGATCTGAAATCTGCGAAAACCTCAAAGCCTCGATTTTGAAGATCCTGCATCCCGCTTTTGCATCCAGTGAGTTTATATTTTCCTGCAGGTTTTTATAAATAGGGAAGTTTTTTTCAACGAAATGAATTTCATCTGCGCCCCTGCTCATGCATTCTAACCCAAGTGAACCGGATCCGGCATAAATATCAAGTACTTTTATTCCGCTAAAGTCAATTTTGTTATTTAGAAGGTTGAAAAGGGTTTCCCTTACTCTATCAGTTGTTGGTCTAATTAGTTTAGAATCGGGTACTTTAATAAACCGTCCCTTAAATTTGCCTGAAATAATTCTCATTCTCATAATTATGCAAGTCTTAAAGCAATTCCAGCGGCGGGGGAGAATGAGTTATATTTTTCAACATAGCACTTATTCTGATGAAGATTTGTTTCGGGCTTGATTTTCTCGAAGGGATTAAAAAATTTAAAATTTAACCCTATTGCATCACTTAAGCTTTTTGCTAAAGAAACAGAAAGATCTTCACCGGCTATAAAAGCATTTTCAATAAAATTCTTGTTTACTTTAATAAACTGGTTATTATTTATCTCATCTAGTAAAACTGATGTTATTTGTCCAGCATCATTTAATGGTATAATTTTAAAATATACAGGTTTGCTATCATATGAAAAAATTACAGAAAGGTTATTGTCACTGAAATAGACACTCAAAACCAATCCTTTATCTATTAAAACATTACTCACAAAGAGTGCACGGTCCGATGCAATATGGGCATTATCTATAAATCTGATCTTTAGATTATTATGCGAACAAAAGTTGTGAATTATTTGGAGGAATTTTCTCGGTAAGGCAATAACAATCGCTGTTCCGGATTCATTTATTTTATTCTTGTCTATCTCCATATACTGAATGATTAGATCATTAATCGGAAGATATGGATACAAAATGGAATACTCCCATCGGAATTCTTCAATCAGATCCTGGTTCAGCAAAGTATTATCAAAAGGAACCTGCATTATATGAAATAAGTCAAGAGGAAGTGTAAATGAAACAAAATTACATTTAAAAGGTTTTCTTATGAGAATTTCATTATAGGCGCTTTGTAGAAGACTATTTATCTTAGTTTCTTTATCAAATTCTAAATTCAGGCGTTCGTTGAAATATGCTTCATCAACATTTTCGAGTAGAAACTGATCTGATTTAAAATTTATCTCCACCACCTGAAGTCTGGAAGATGATATATTAAATCCCGCGTGATTTTCAAACGAATTCATAAATAAAAATACTCCTAAAAAGCATATCAAAAACCTCTGGATAAACTAACTTAAAATAATATACTAATTTTTCTCCTGATAATTTATTTTATAAAAAGATACTTCTTGAACTTTGCAAATTTGGCTTCTCCAATTCCCTTTACATTCATCAATTCATCAATTGTCTTGAACTTTCCGTTTTTCTCTCTGTACGCAAATATATTTCCTGCTGTTTTATCCCCAATTCCTGATATTTTCATTAACTCTTCCTTGGAGGCTGTATTTAGGTTGATACTTTTTTCGGCAGGTTCTTTTTTAGTAGTCGTTTCATAAGGCTTATCTTTTAATTCCAGTACTTGTTTCCTTATAGAGCCTTTATCCTCCGGAATTGACGCTTCATCAAGGGAATCCCCCTGTTCGGATTTCAATAATGAGCTTTCTTCTTTTGAATAATCGAATTCTTTGTAGGTAGCTTCGGTTCCTCCCTTTATAAATTTAATATATGTAAATCCTGCCAGGAATAAGGCAAGTAAAAATAATAATACTTTTATTTCTGTTTCTGTAAATCCGATCTTAACGGATAGTTTCTTAAACATTTATTTTTATAATTAAGTATTTACAAGCCGAATCTTTTAAAGAAATTCTTTTCGTCCTGCTTGGTGTTAGCTTTGAAACTGGGCATATCAGATATTTCTTTTAATAATTCTTTCTCTTTTGAATTTACCTTCTTAGGGACATTAATATTTATTCTTACTATCTGGTCACCATATCCTCCCTGGTTGAGATGCTTAATTCCTTTGTTGCTCATTTTAAGAAATTTGCCAAAGGGAGTTCCAGGATCAATCTTCAACCTCGCTTTACCTGTTAATGTCGGTACATCAACATCTGTTCCTAAAACTGCATCTGTGAAACTTATAAATAAATCATAAACAATATCATCACCGTCTCTTACAAAATACTCATGAGGAATTTCATTAAAAATAACCTGAAGGTCACCGTTATGACCTCCTCTTTTTCCTGCATGACCTTCCCCCCTCATCGTCATGTAGCTTTCGTTATAAACTCCGGGGGGTACTTGAATGGTTACAGATGTTTCATCTTGAATTCTCCCCTCACCCATACATTTCTTGCATGGTTTGTCAACTATAGTGCCTTCACCATTGCAACCGGGACAGGTAGTAATATTTACAAACTGTCCGAAAACCGATCTGGAGACAGATTTAACCTCTCCGGTTCCATGGCATTGAGAACATTGTTTTGTGGATGTCGCACCATCAGCGCCTGTTCCGTTGCATGTATCGCACAGTATATATTTTTTTAACTTAATTTTTTTGGAAGTACCAGAGGAAATTTCCTCAAGAGTAAGTTTTAACGTAACCCTCAGATCTGCTCCTGGTGTGCCCCCACTTTTCCTTCTTCCTCTAGATCGTTGGTTGCCGCCGAAAAAATCATCAAAAATTCCTGAACCGCCGAATATATCCGAAAAATGAGAGAATATATCGTTAACATCTGTGAATCCCTGTGACCCGAACCCTGAGCCCCTTACTCCTTCATGTCCAAATCTGTCATATCGTGCCTTTTTGTCATCATCGTTCAATATTTCATAAGCCTCAGCCGCTTCTTTGAATTTCTCTTCTGATTCCTTATCATCAGGGTTTCTATCAGGGTGATATTGCATCGCAAGCTTTCTATAGGCCTTTTTTAGGTCTTCTTTGGAGGCATTCTTTGGCACACCCAGAATCTCGTAATAGTCTCTTTTTGTCATTTATAATTTATAGGTATTTGTGGTTAATTATCTTCACTTACAATTACTTTGGCATGTCTGATGACTTTATCTTTGTACATATATCCACACTCAAGTTCATCAATCACCGTATGTGGAGGTACATTATCAGCCTTCTGCTGCATTACAGCTTCATGGTAATTAACATCAAAGGGTTTTCCTTTACTTTCCATTTTCTTTACCCCCTGTTCATCAAGTAATTTTACAAATTTATCGTATATCAAACCCATTCCTGCTTTCACTGAATCAATATCGTTCGTATTATCTATATGCTTCATCGATCTCTCAAAATCATCTATAATTGGCAGAAGTTTGCTGATGAATAATTCGGCAGCATATGTTAATAAATTTAACTGGTCATTTTCTGTTCTTCTTTTATAATTCTCAAACTCTGCTGATTTTCTCAGAATTTTATCATTCAACTCTTCAACTTCATTTTCAAGTACCTGAATTTTTTCATGGTTGCTTTCTTCCAAAGAAAGACTATTAGTTATTTCATTCTCATTCTTATTGTCATTCTCGTTTTGTTTCGCCTCTTTATTCTTATCCTTTTGTACCATTCATTAACTCCTTTGCTTTTCATTTTTTAATATTTCAGATATCATCTTTGCAATATAGTCTACTATTGCAATCACCTTCGAATACTCCATTCTCTTTGGTCCAACTATACCTAAGGTGCCCGAAATTTCTCCTAACTGATATTTCTTGCTTATAAAACTATATTCGTTCAATTTCTCGTTCTCATTCTCGCTGCCGATAGAAATGTATACCTGTTCATTCTCCCCGGACTTTTCTAATATATGAATAATTATATCCTTATCTTCAATAAGCTCTATTATGCTCTGGAAACTATCTGGGTTCTCAAATTCCGGCTGCCTTATAACGTTTTTTGCTCCCGTAATTAAAGCCCTTTCACCTCTGGTATCATCCTTAAATATCTTATCAATTGAATCTACAAATAGTCTTATTATCGGATGCTGATCTTCTTCAACGTCCTTAAACCTCTCCTTGAATGTCTCCCTTATTTCCTTCAGACTTAATCCGCTTAACCGCTCATTTAAAAGCTGCTGCACAGGAACTAATTGAGATGGTTTTAGATCAGAATTCAACTCAAGTGTAATTGTCTTTACCAGCCCCGATTTTATAGTAATAACAACCAGAATTCTTGTACTGGTGAGCTGGATAATCTGGATCTTTTCAAAAATACCGCTGTCAAGTTTAGGATAGGTAACACAAGCTATCTGGTGAGTAATACTGCTTAATAGGTTTGATGCCATTTTCAGTAGTTCATCTGTTTCATTTAAGTTTGTTTCCAGACTCTTGTTAATAAGTCCTATTTCGGAACTGCGCAATTTTTGAACATCCATCAACGTATCAACATAGAATCGGTATCCCTTGTCAGTTGGAATTCGTCCCGCAGAAGTATGTGGATGGTCTATAAATCCCGAATCCTCTAGATCTGACATTATATTTCTTACCGTGGCAGGTGAAAACCCGATATCATACCTTTTGGTAATATTCCTTGAACCTACAGGATTAGCAGTCAATATAAACTGCTGTATAATGAACCTGAGGATATTCTTTTCTCGATCGTTTAATTCTTCGTTGCTCATCAGGTGATAATTTTTTTAAGACACTAATATAGATAAATTTTGAAATTTTTTTAGGTTAAAAATGAAGAATCCTCCTATTATACTAAGTTCTGGTTCCTGAGTTTCCTTAAATAAAAAACCCGGCAGATGCCGGGTTTGCAATAAAATTTGATTTGAAGTCTTACTTCATTAGAATCATTTTCTTTGTCTCACGGAATGTACTGTTGTTACTAGTTGCTGATGCTTCTAATGTATAGAAGTAAATTCCTGAAGATAAGTTAACCCCGGATTCGTTAAAGTTGAAAACCACATTATGGTTTCCTGCACTCAACATTCCGTTAGTTAATACTTTTACTACCTGTCCGGTAATATTGTAAACTGTCAATTTAACATTACTATCAAAAGGTAATGCAAATTTAATTGTTGTGCTTGGATTGAACGGATTAGGATAGTTCTGCGATAAAGAATAAGTGCTGGGACCGTCATAGTTAACTTCAACAACTTTGGAATAACTAATTTTTCCGCTAAAGTCGTACTGCTTTAATCTGTAACTGATCTGTCCGCTGCCGTTTACTTTATCTGTGAATAAATAATTACTAACTGCGGTAGTGGTTCCTTTACCTGAAACAAATCCTGTCTTAACCCATATCGTTCCGCTTAACTTTTCTATATCAAATCCCCGATTATTTGTTTCAGTTGCGGTCTGCCAGGTTAAATTAACTGAATTACCCGTAATAGTAGCTGTAAAAGATACTAGCTCTACTGGTACTGAACTTCCAAGTGCATTCATTGTTTTTGTAAGTACATCAAAGGCAAAAGTGGCATTGTGCATACCAAAGCTCTTGTCATTAGCGATCAATTGATAATTCCAGTAAGCCTTCTTCTGCGTTAGAGTAGTTATATTAGTCCAGTCAATTGTATCATGTGTTGCATTGTTAGGAAGAAGCGTTACTATTTTTGCTAAGCAGCCTTTAACTTCTGTCTGAACATCCTCAACAACTCCATTACCATCGTAATCCATAGAAGCCTGCCAGTCAGTGAACTTGGTCTTTGAAGCGCCATGACAGTTTTGACAGCCAACTGTATGGTCGTAATCTACGGTAGTGCCTATACTGGTAAGACCTGAATAGTGCATATTTGTTGAATGACCGCCAACACTGTATTTATATAACGAATCAGATGTAGCGGTTGAAGCCATATGACAATCAACGCATGCGTTTGTGATTGCGTCTTTATGTCCATTGGAAACAAAAGGTTGATTGCCAAACTGAGCACCATTCTGACCAAAGAAATTATCAGCCTGTGGATTATCATGAGGACCCCAATGTGAGGAAAGTGCGGTATTCATAATTGTTACATTACTTGATCTTGATTTATGACAGTTCATACAAATTTTTCCAAGTCCCCCCATTCCGGTGTAATTAAATGCATTACCCAAAGTATCACTTGAAATTGGTTCGTTGCGTAAGTGAAATGTTCCGGGAACATCTACGTGAGGATCATGACATGCCTGGCATGTAATAACTGTATGATTCGCTGATGTCCATTTTGAACCATCTGTTGGTATTCCCTTAGTAAAGTTAATGAAACCTTGAGCATCATGGCATCTCATGCAATCAGTTGCTATCGAATAGGTTGTCGTCGTAATGTTTTTTGCAAAACTGCTTGACCATACGCTATTAGCATGCAACGAAGCATTCCATAATGTTCCTTTATCGTGATGTGGTGGGGCATCATGGCACGATTGGCAAAGACCGGCGTCTAAAGAGACTGCAATTTTTTCTACCAAACCGGTCGATCCATGTTCCTTGCCTGCTCCATGACAGTTTTCGCAGCCTATATTAGCATAATTAACAAGTCCCGGATATTTGTTTTGTATTGTATCCCATTGTCCGGTAGTTGATGCAAATGTCCAGCCTAATTGTTTTGCAACATCGTCAAAGCCGCCATTGTTTACTACTAAATGATTGTCAGAACCGGTTGTATGGCAGGCAATACAACTTGCCTTATAAGTACCTGTTACTAACTGTTGCTGGAATATTAGAGCATGTGGTGTGGTCTGCCATGTATTAAAAATTTGTACAAATTCAGGATAGTTAGAATGGCATGACATACATTGAGGCCAAATAGCGGCAACTCCTGCAAAATTTCCAACTCCTACATAATAGGATGAAGTAATTGTGATAGATGTATCATGGCTGCCGGTTGATGTAACCATATGCAGGTTAACTACATAAGTGCCATTTGTATCAGCCAAGAATGTTGCCCATTTATTTGCCAGCGTTGTAATGGCTGCATTTGAACCGGTAGGCTTCGAAAGAAATGTCCATACAACACTTGAAATAGTTGATGTATCACCAAAATTAAATGGTGCTAAATACGAATACGTTCCCTTAGCAACTGTAGGTAATCCGTTCGAAATCGAATTAGTGGTAAATTGGCTAAGTGTATTCGGTGTGACTGCTTTAGTCTGTATTGCCCCCCGCGGTGCGGCAAAACTGACTGAAGATAGTGCAATAAGCACTAGAACCAAAAAGTAATTGAATTTTTTCATATATATATATAATTCCATTATATTGATAGAATACGCTTTGCTTCTTGCAATTTGTGTTCCATCCATGTAATCTTAAATATGTTGAATTATTCAATTAATTGCAGATATTTAGTAGCCTATTTTCTGAAATATAAGAAATTATTTATAATAAATTATCACTGTTGAGATATTAGTATTTTGAGGAATTTGTAGTGTTTATTATCACAACACTAAAGTATACGCAATATTAGTGCCTCTTTTCCATTTTAATCTATTAGATCCTTCTGGTAATGTTTGATTTATATCATAATTAAAGGGTTTATCACATTAGAGAATTTCAGCCCCAATTACTTGCTTTCAATAAACCAGACAACTAAATAAAAGATATTTTTTAATAATCTTTTCTCAATTATAATACAGCCATTATAGAACCTAATATTCTTGCTTTTGTGTTTTCTCCGTGATGAATATTTTGGTAATTTAGCACACAAAAGTATTTCTTCTATTATTCGGGAATCATCCATTTAACTGATCAGGTAAGGAGTTTTATATGTTCGTCGATACTCATTGTCATCTCTTTTCCGCAGACTATAAGGATGACCTTGAAACAATAATCGAAAATGCAAAATCTGCCGAAGTTGATTTCATTATCGTTCCTGCAACTGATCTTGAAACTTCCCAAAAAGTTCTTGACCTGATCGATAAATATGATTTTATCTATGGTGCCGTTGGAATTCATCCACATGAATCTAAGGCTTGGACTCCCGCGCTTATCAATACAATTGAAAAATTATCCAATCATAAAAAGATAATTGCTATCGGTGAAATTGGTTTGGATTATTTCTACGACTTCTCCCCCAAAGAAAAACAAATAGAAGCCTTCAAAGCCCAGCTTGATCTTGCCCTTAAAAGAAATCTTCCCGTAATAATCCATAACAGGGATGCCGATGATGATGTAATGAATATTATTTCTTCCTATGCTGGTACTGGATTGAAAGCACAGCTCCATTGCTACAGCAGCACTCTTCAGAACGCAAAAGATTTGATTGAAATGCATCACTTTATTTCTTTTACAGGCAACATAACATTTAAGAAAATGGACAATCTCAGGGAAATAGTTTCCAATATTAGTCTTGATCATATTCTTCTCGAAACAGATTCTCCTTATATGACCCCCGTTCCTTTCAGGGGAAAAAGAAATGAACCCGCTCATGTAAAACTCGTTGCAGAAAAAATAGCCGAACTCCATAAACTCACTGTTGAAGAAGTCGGTAAGATAACCTCATTCAATGCGTTTAAGTTATTCGGTATCGGGGCAAAATCTGATACTGTTTTTACTTATAAGATTGCAAATTCGTTATACCTTAATATTACAAACAGGTGTAACGCCGACTGTGTTTTCTGCAAAAGAAAAACTGAACCCCTTGTCGCTGGTTATAACCTTGCCATGACTAAAAGTGAAGAGCCTCCCGCAGAAATTTATATCAGCGAGATCGGCGATCCTAAAGAATATGATGAAATTGTCTTCTGCGGTTTTGGCGAACCTACTATCCGCTGGGACATTGTAAAAAAAGTCGCAAAGTATGTTAAGGATAACGGCGGCAGGACAAGATTAAATACGAACGGTCATGGTAATTTTATAAATAAAAAAGATATCACTCCGGAACTCAGTCACCTCATTGATATTGTCTCAATTAGTTTGAACGCAGTTGATCCCCGCCAGTACTCCGAAATGATGAACCTTGATTCTAATTTCTTCAATGAAATGATAAACTTTGCAAGGAGCTCCAAACCCTTCGTTGAAAAGGTCGTAATGACCGTTGTATCAGTAAACAATATTAATCTCGAAAGGGCAAGAATTATTGCAGAACAGAAAGTCGGTGCCGAATTCCGTATCCGCCCTTACTTTTAGCCTGTTCTCTAACCCGCAATTATACCAATCTAATCTAAAATCCCAATTTTAGTACATTTTGCCTATTTTTCTATTACATTCTCTGTTTGTTTACCCCTCAAAATCTGATCTTCCTCCGCTAAAAGTCATATATTTTCCCTTCCGTAGTTTGATCTTGCCTCCCCAAAGTGCACATATTCTTTTGTAGGTCCATTGTGGTTTCACTGGGACTGTCTCTAGTCCTTCCCCCTGTCTTCCCCGTTATAGAAAGCCGAAAAATCCGTAAATATCCGTGGAAATCAGTAAAAATCTGTAGGGAGTTGTTCGTAGGTGAGATTTATATCCAGTAAAATCATAAAGATTTTAATCTTAATATATAATAATTTGTAACTTAATTGTCAAGGTATTTTCTCAATATCTGAAAATATAACTTCAATTATTTTATTACTAACAATTAAATGTTTTTAAACGATAATATTTTATCCCCAAATAGAAACAAATTATTTCACTTTATATCCTTTGTTAATCAATATTCTCAATTTCGGATAATTATTTTTTTTCATTTTACTAAATATTATTTGCATTATTTCAGTCCTTATTATATATTCTTTAAGGAATATTTAATAAACAATATTTATTTGGTGTCTTACATATCTAAATAATAATTTTTCATGTTTATGGAGGTGTAAAAATGAAAAAACTTCTTACCATATTCACATTTCTATTAATTTCAATTTCTGTTCATGCTCAGGCTTGGGCCGTTGCTGGTGGTTTTAATGGATGGTGTAATACCTGTGATGGTTTGTATGATGATGGTACACATGGTGATGCAGTAGCGGGCGATGGTATTTTTACTGGTCAGGTCACTATTGCCACACCTGGTAGGTATGAATGGAAAGCAACCTTATGGGCCAATTGGAACACTGCCTTTCCCGTTACTGGTAATAGTTGGGTTATAACAACAACTTCTAATCAGGTTGTTACATTTACTTTTAATTCCAATACGATAAACGATAACTGGCTTCCAAATTTGAATATCATTAATGCCAATGATATGCCTGCTGGTCCCATTGTTGCCGCTGGCGATCATCAGGGCTGGAATAATGCTGGTGCCCAGGTAATGCATGATGACGGTTTAGATGGCGATGCAGTTGCTGGTGATGGTATTTATACCTGGCATACTGTAGTTGCTTCCCCTGGAAATTATAATTGGAAACCCGTTGTATCTGGTTCATGGGATGGATGGGGCGCTGATAATAGAAGTGTAAATTCAAACAATGCAACTTATATTACCACTGTACCCAACCAGGATGTTTATTTGTATCTTAATAAAAACACTGGTAGAGTCGCTACTAGCGCTGGGACTTCCCTTCAATTGAACTTTACCGGCTTGATTCAAGGATTTTTTAATCCATCTATTTCTAAGATGACTCCCGATACTGTTACTATTGAATTACATAATCAAAATTCTCCATATGCACTGGTCGATTCTAAAAGAGTACTCTTGGACAGCTCTGGTAATGGTACCTTTTATTTTAATGCTTCAAGTGTTGTTCCTTATTGGCTTGTGGTTAAAACTGGAAATACCGTTGAAACCTGGAGCCATGCTGCAAAGTTTTTTTATAACTCTCAATTGGCCTATGATTTTACTTGGACTCAAGGTGCAGCATATGGCAGTAATCTTGTTCAGGTAGGATCAAAATGGTGTATTTATAGTGGAGATGTAAACCAGGATGGTTTAGTTGACTCAGGTGATATATTACTTATTGATAATGATTACACAAACTATCTCTATGGACCTGGATTGGTTACGGATGTAAACGGAGATGGTGTAGTTGACTCAGGTGATATACTTATAACGGATAATAATTACACCAATTATATCTTTGCTGCAAAACCTGCTGGTGCTCCTGGTGCTAAACATATTACGCATCCGGATAAGTCCCAAACAAAGAACGAAAAATAATTTAATATTATATTACATAATAACTATTTGGGTATACCTTATTTATGGTATGCCCAAATCTTTTTTTAGATATTATTTGTTTTTATAATAGCAATTCTCTAAATGAAAATTTCAAAATACCTATTCATTTTATTGGCTTTAATACTTGTAGAAAAAAGTTATTCTCAGGACTTTTTATTGCAGGGTTGGTATTGGGATTATCCCAAAACTACTTCCGGAGCTCTCTGGGCTGATACTATTCGGCTAAAAGCAGCAGAATTAAAAAATGCTGGTTTTACTTATGTTTGGCTGCCTCCTCTTTCTCGTGCAAGTTCAGGCAGTTATAGCAACGGTTACGATCCAAAAGATCTTTATGATTTAGGTAATAATACTCTGGGTCCTACTGGCTTTGGAAGCAGAACTAATTTGGATAATTTAATTACTGCTTTTAATAATGTCGGTATCAAGGCAGTTTCAGATATTATCTATAATCAGCGCGATGGTGGTTTGCCCGAAAATAATTCTGCCCTAAAAATATATATTGCAAATTTAAACTCATCAAAAAGCCCATTCCCTTATGATCGTATGAGATGTACTCTCCCACTCGGTGGATCTTCTGGTAATACTGCCGGGGATTATTACTTTAAAGTTAGTTCTGCTTCAGGTAATGGTCGTTTTGGAGGGTACCAGTATACCTTTTACTGCCAGACTAATCGCAAGGGGTTTCAAAATTTATCAGATACTAATGAGACTTCCTCACATGGGGGTTCGGATTG
>OBLW0100000023.1_pt1 | contig 107093 bp, 88 predicted proteins | sample 1520161 | NCBI WGS metagenome assembly OBLW01 (sample SAMEA3539309, study PRJEB22396) | soil metagenome | biome: tundra; feature: field; material: soil | place: USA | collected 2010-05 | depth 0.15 m
ACGACGGAACGGGCGCGTACTCGCCCGTCTCCTGTTCGTCGACGGGGGGGTCGACCGCCTCGACCGGCGGTTCGCTCACCGCGGCGGCCGCCCGGAGGCGCGCGGCGCTGTCGCGCACCGCTTGCATCTGCTCGGCCGATGGAGCCGACTGCACCCATCGAACGAGGGCGCCGAGCTCGGAGCGCGCCGCCGCCGGGTTGGGGTCGAAGGGCGCGAGCGCGTCGCGCAGGGCCGCCGCCGTGGGGAAGCGCGCCGCAGGGTCTCGCGCGAGCGCGCGCTCGAGGACAACGAACATTCCCGGGGGCAGCGCGGAGCGCGCTGCGCGAAGGGGCTCGATCCGGCAATCGCGTATCGCGAGGAGCACCGCGAGCTGCCCGCTCCCCGCGAAGAGGGCGCGGCCGATGAGCATCTCGGTCACCACGACCGCGCTGGCGAAGAGATCCGCGCGCTGGTCGAAGGGCTCCCCCGCGACCTGCTCGGGCGCGAGATACGCGAACTTTCCCTTGAGCACGGGCCCCGCGCTGGTGCTCAAGGTCGCGCGGTTCGCCGAGCGCGCGATGCCGAAGTCGCCGAGTTTGACGCGCCCGTCGGCGGAGAGATAGATGTTCGACGGCGTCACGTCGCGGTGGATGATCACCATCGGCTGCCCGGCCGCGTCGCGAGCGGTATGGACGCTCTCGAGCCCGCGAAGGAGCTCGCGCGCGACGTAGGCGCACATCCCGCGCCCGAGGGTCTGCTGGGTGCTCGACATCCGGCGGAGGAGCCGGAAGAGATCGCAGCCGTCGACCCACTCCATGGCGAGCCAGGGCTCGTCGCGTTCGACGCCTGAGCCGTAGACCTGCACGACGCTGTCGCAGACGACCGCCGCGTGGAGCGCCGCCTCGCGCTCGAACATCGTGCGCCCCTCGGGGTCGGCCACGAAGTGGGGGAGCAGGCGCTTCACGACGAGCTTGCGCGGCTGCGCTTGGGGGTCGATCGGCCGCGCCAGATAGACCTCGGCGGTGCCGCCCACGGCCAGCCGCGCCTCGAGCCAGAACGGGCCGAATTTCATGGCTCCACCCGTGAGCGGGCGCGGCACGCCCCTTCCTCTTGGGTTTTCGCCCGACGACATCGAAGAGAGAGTGTAACTATGCGGAGGCGTCGACGCACAAGATCACGGAGCCACGCCCCTGCGCCACCTCGCCGCTACAGTCTTTCGCCTGGCGTCGCTTCCGGTCTTTGCCCTCGGAATGGCCGCGTGTGAGGGGTGTCGATCGTCGGCGCCGGTCGCTTCCGAGCCGGGCCCCGACGTGGGACCGCCAACCGCGCGCCTCTACCTCGTGACGGATCTCGCCGGCGCCCTCGAGCCTTGCGGTTGCACGAAGGACCAGCTCGGCGGCGTCGACCACTTCGGCGCCTGGGTTCGGCAGAACGGCGCGGGCGCGCCGGCCGCCGTCGTCGCTTCGGCCGGGCCGCTCTTCTTCATGGACCCTTCGCTCGACACCGACCGCGCCGAGCAGGACCGCGCGAAGGCCGAGACGATCGCGCTGGTCTTGAAGGGCCTCGCTCTCGCCGCCTTCGCGCCGGGGGTAAACGACTGGGCCGACGGCACGGGGGGGCTCGTCAAGCTGGCGGGCGTGTCGGGCGCGGCGGCGATTGTTCCGACGACGGGGCCGGGCGTTCCATCGCCGCCGTTCGTGACGGTGTCGGTGCGCGACGTCGGGCCGCTCAAGATCGGCTTCGTGGGCTACGGGCAGCCGGGCGCCCTTGCCGGAGGCACCGGCGGTGCGCCCTTGCAGATGCCGCAAGACGCCGTGAAGCAAGGCGTCGACGAGGCGAAGCGGCAGGGGGCGAACGTGCTCGTCGCCCTCGCCGCAGTCGGCCGCGGCGAAGCCAAGCGCATCGCGGATGCCGTCCCCGAGCTGACGGCCGTGGTCGTGGGGTCGGCCAGGTCGAACGGCGACGGAAACACCGAGTCGCCCCAGGGCGAGCGGGTGGGGAACGTCCTCATCGCGCAGGCGGCGAACCACCTGCAGAGCGTCGCGGTGCTCGACCTCTACGCGCGCGAGCCGCTCGCGCCGGGTCAGCTCGTGAAGTTCGCCGACGGAACGGGGCTCGAGCTCTCCCGACAGCGCGAAGACGTCGCGCGACGAATCGACGAGCTCCACCAGAAGATATCCGCGTGGGAGCGCGACAGGAGCGTCAGCGCCAGCGATCTCGACGCGCGCCGCCACGACCTCGCGAAGCTCGAAGCGGAGCACGACAGCCTCGACAGGAAGGCGCCACCCGCCAAGGGAAGTTTCTTACGGTACGCGCTCAAGGAGATCCGCGACTCGCTCGGAAAAGACCCCGCGATCGATGCGGAGATGGCCTCCTATTACAAGGCCATCAACGAGCGTAACCGCGTCGCTTTCGCGGATCGGTTGCCGCCGCAAGCCGCACCCGACCAGGCGCACTATGTCGGCATCGACGTGTGCTCGTCGTGCCATCCCGACGCGCGGCAGGTGTGGAACACGACGCGCCACACGCACGCGTACGCGACCCTCTCGACGCAGTTCAAAGAGTTCAACCTCGAGTGCGTCGGCTGCCACGTGACCGGCTACGACCGGCCCGGCGGGAGCACGGTGGCGCACGTCAAGGGCCTCGAAGACGTGCAGTGCGAGGTCTGCCACGGACCCGGATCGCGGCACGCGACGAATCCCGCGGACCGGACGCGCATCGTCGCCAGCCCCGCGCCGTCGAGCTGCCTGGACTGCCATCATCCGCCGCACGTCGAGGGCTTCGACGCGGTGGCGAAGATGAAGGACATCCTCGGGCCCGGACACGGTCGACCTCTGAAGCCATGAAGCGCGGCTGCATCGATCGCTCGAGCAAGGCGAGCGAAACCCCGCCCCGATCTGCCGGCACTCGCGCGGCCCAAGGGGGGGTCGAGGGCACGTCGAGGTTCGGAGTCTGGGGCGGGCGCTCCGATCGATGCAGCCGCGTCGAAGGGTCATCGCATCCCGCGTACCCGAACGCCCGCCGGTCCAAGTACATGAATTCATTGGTTCCAGCGCGCGCACCGGGTGTCCGAGGTCGATCGGCCCGCGTCGGCGGACGCTGCCGGCAGAGCAAGCTCGGGCGCGGACGCCGACACGATCGCCGAATGCGCGGGCAGCAGGGGTAACCGTGTCGCGGTCGGGTGCGTATTCACGCCATGGAGATCGCGTTCATGAAGTCGGCTCGCGCAGCTCGCCCCGTCGGGTACCTGTCGGCTCGATCGCCACGCGGCCTTGCCGCGGCGCTCCTCGTGGGAGCCGTGGCGACGTCGATCGCTTGCCACCCGGCATCGATGGCGCTGGCCGACACGGGGCCGTCGCCCGGGTCGTCCACGACGGCATCGGTCGGGGCCGTCGGAGCGAACCCGGGAGGCGCGGGCGCCGGCACTCCCCTCGTTCCGGCCCAGGGTGACGAGCTCGCCGCGTTTGCCGAGGGGTGCTTCTGGGGCTCCGAAGACACCTTTCGTCACGTCGCCGGCGTCGTCGCGACGGCGGTCGGTTACTCGGGAGGCCACACATCGAACCCCACGTATCCGGAGGTCTGCGGCCACGACACCGGTCACGCCGAGACGGTGCTCGTCGAGTTCAATCCGAAGAAGGTCACGTACGCGCAGCTCCTCCGCACGTTCTGGGATTCGCACGACCCGACGACGCCCAATCAGCAAGGGCCCGACATCGGCGATCAGTACCGGAGCGCCATTTTCACGTTCGGCCCCGAAGAAGACGCGGCAGCCCGCGCGTCGATGGCCGCCGAACAGAAGCAGTACAGGTCGAAGATCACGACCGAGATCCAGCCCGCGGCCCGCTTCTGGAAGGCCGAGGTCTACCACCAGCAATACGACGAAAAAACCGGCCGTCACTCGTGCCCGCTTCCCGTGCGCAAAGGCGCCTGAGCGGTGCCTGACCACCGCGCCTGAGCGCGGTGCCTGGCCGAGTTGCTCGAGCGTGCGTAACGGCGCCTGACGACACGCGTAAACCGTGCCGGCGGCGCCTCATTACCTTTGCGGCGAAGCGCTCGTTGCGCTACCGTGTGGGCTGTTCACGAACGTTTCTCAGAGGGGACCACGCTCTCTCGGCGTTACGGGATTGGCGGGTCGCGGCGGATCGAGTCCGGCGCGATGCAAGGGCATCCAGCGGTTTCCGCGGAGATGCTCGCCGCCAAACGAGTCGAATCCATGGTCCTCGCTCCGAGAGGCCCGTGACAAGAAGAGAGCTCATCATGCGATCGCGTTTCAACCTCAACCTCTCGCTCGGCTGCGTAGCCGGCGGTCGTTGGTGAGCGCCGCGCCGTGAGCTCGCGCCGCAGCGTCCTCGAGCAGGCCGCGCTGGATACAGCGAAAGCATGGGCGGACAGCCGCATCGATGAGCTCCGCGCCGAAGGGCGTGAGGTCGCCGGTGGCTGGCCAGGTACGCTGAGCGAGGCGCGTCACTTCGTGCGAGCGAGCCTCGTGCGAAAGGGCGTCTCGTTCGTCACGCACGACGAGCTCGAGCAGGCGGCGCGGGCCACCTACGCGCGGGCCCGATCGACGTGGCTGGCGAACGCCGAGAGTGAAGACGACGCGAGCCGGGACGGGGAGGGTCTCGATGAACGGCCGCTCGCGTGAAGCTCACCTCCGGTTCGCCGAGCGCCGCCGTCGCGAAGACGAAGCGCGCCGTCTGCGCGAAGAGTTCCCCCTCCTCCGCACGCTCAAGCTCGAGGTCGAAGAGCACCGCCGCGAGGCGACCATCGCCGAGACGAAGCACGTGCGGCACATCATCGTCGACCGCGCGCCCGCTCTCTTCGCGATGCCGTGCAACGATCCGGCATGCCGAGATGGCGGTCACGACATGACCGACCCGATGGCGCAGCGCCTGCGAGACAAGTCCACCGACTTCGTTCTCGAGGACGTGTGCATGGGCGACGTCCGGGGCGCCGCGTGCGGCCGCGTGATCCGCGTCATCGCGTCCGCCACGTACAGCTGACGCGAGCCCCTCGGTCGCGTCGCCGCAGCGACGTCAGGTCGTGAAGAGCCCGGGGACCGCGTCGCCCGCGAGGCCCAGTCGGCACTCGTCGAACATCGCCGCGTTGTCGGGCTCTTCGGGACCGACGTAAAGCGTGGTGGCCGGTTTGCCGTCGCCCGAGACCCTCGCCCGCACGGCGCGCACGAACCCCGCGGCGGGGTAGACCGCGCCGCTGCTGCCGATGGTCACGAAGACGTCGCACGCGTCGAGCGCCTGCTGGATGCGGTCCATCGCGAAGGGCTCTTCGCCGAACCACACGATGTGCGGCCGGATTCGCGCGCCGCACTCGCAGCGCGGCACCGCGGCGTAGGGCTCGACGTCGTCGAACGGCGCCCGCGAGCACGACTCGCATCGGCTCTTCATCAGCTCGCCGTGCATGTGGACGACGCGGCCGTGGCCGGCCTTCTCGTGCAGGTCGTCGACGTTCTGCGTGCAGAGGAAGAGCCGAGCGCCCAGCGTGCGCTCGAGATCGGCGAGCTCGCGGTGAGCCGGGTTCGGCTGGCACGCGACAGCCTGCGCGCGGCGCTCGGCATAAAAGCGCCAGACGAGCGCCGCGTCGGCGTTCCAGCCCTCCGGCGAAGCGACGTCTTCGAATCGATGCTGCTCCCAGAGTCCGTTGGCGTCCCGAAAGGTGCGAATGCCGCTCTCGGCGCTGATCCCGGCTCCCGTCAGCACGAAGACGCGCGCCCGCGGCGTCAACGCGACCGGCGCGAACGCGGCGAACGGCGCCGTGCGCGGCGAGCGGGTGCTCGAGCGCGGCGAGGTCGGCGGAGCCATCCTCATCAGGATAGAGGTCGCGGCCGCCCTTCGCGAGAGCCGCGGCACCTCGGCCGCAGTGTGTAGGAGTGTGTAGGAGTGTGTAGGAGTGTGCAGGTGAGCGAACGTGAGCGGCCGGCGCGCCGGGGGGTGGATGCCAGCTAAGGCTCTGGCCTCCCCTATTTGCCGATCCCTCGCTCCGCGAGGTATGGATCCAGGGTGAAGCTCGGATCGAAAGCCCCCGAGCCGGCCACCCCGGCAGACGTCGAGCGCCCGTCACGACGCGAGATGCTCACGCGAGTCGGCTCCATGGCGGGCGTGCTTGGCGCGGCCGCTGTCGGCGGGCGCGTGGCGTGGGATCGCGGGGGCTTCGGCCTCGTCGAGTCCCGGGCGACGCGTCAGGTGCGCGACTACCGCCTGGCCGAGCGCGACGCGGAACACGCCGAGCTCGCGATCGCGCGTGCGCCCGCCCGGGAAGTGGGAGACCTGTCACCCGAGCCCACGGCCACTCCCGAGCAGCTCGTTCGGCGAGCCCTCGAGGCCATGGGCGGCATGGGAAGGTTCGTGTCGCGCGGAGACGTCGTCGTGGTCAAGCCGAACATTGGCTGGGACCGGATGCCGATCCACGCCGCGAACACGAACCCCGACGTCGTCGCGGCCGTGGTGAAGCTCGCGTTCGAGGCCGGCGCGAAGAAGGTCGTCGTGGCCGACGGGTCGTGCAACGATCCGAACCGCTGCTTTCAGCGCTCGGGCATCTGGGGCGCCGCCTACGCCGTCGGCGCCGACGTGGTGCTCCCGCAAGAGCATCGCTTCCGCTCGATGCGCCTCAAGGGCGACGTGCTCGATGAGTGGCCGATCTTCACGACGCTGGTCGACGCCGACAAGGTGATCAACGTCCCCATCGCCAAGCACCACAACCTCGCGAAGTTCACCGCCGCCATGAAGAACTGGTACGGCGTCCTCGGCGGACGGAGAAACCGGCTGCACCAGAACATCGACACGTCGATCGCCGATCTCGCGACCTTCATGCGCCCGACGCTCGTCGTGATGGACGCCTGGCGCGTGCTCATGCGAAACGGCCCGCAAGGCGGCAACATCGACGACGCGAAGGACATGCACACCGTGATCGCGTCGGTCGATCAGGTCGCCGCCGACGCGTTCGGCTGCACGCTCATCGGCCAGAAGCCGGAGAACCTGCCGTACCTCGCGATGGGCGAGAAGCGCGGCCTGGGCACGACGCGCTGGGAGAGCCTGCGCGTCAGGCGGGTGTGATCGTGCGGGGCCGGCTGAGCGTGGTGAGTGTGGTGAGCGGCGTGGCCGGCGGTGCCCGCGTGAGCGGCGTGGCCGGCGGTGCCCGCGTGAGCGGCGTGGCCCGATGACGCAGCCGGCTACGCCGCAGCACGCGGGCGTGCGCATCGATCTGGCGCTCGTCACGGGTGGCGCGCACGACGCGGCTCACGCTGACGTCGACCCCATCCCGTGGCGGACCGGCAAGGTCGGCGTCGTGCCGGCGATCGACGCGGTCACGTGGTCGCCGATCGCGCCGATCGCGCCGGCGTCGCCGGTCTCGCCCCGCCCGCCGAGCGTGGCGCCGACGACGTGTGCGTCCGGCTCGGGCGCTCCCTGCGCGTGCTCCACGACCGCGGCCGCGTCCACGTCCACGATCGCGGCGGCTACTGCGGTGGCGAGCGCGCCGTCCGTGCCCGTTGCGCCGGCCAAGAAGGCGAAGAAGAAGCTGCCCGGGAGCGGCATTCCGGCGCGGCGGATCGCGGTGATCCTCAAGTGGGCGCGGCGGGCCTGCCAGGTCGGGTTCTTCGCGCTCTTCATGTACTTCCTCTTCCAGACGGGCTTCCGCGGCAGCTTCGCGGCGCGCGCCGATGCGCCCGTCCGGCTGCCGCTCCCCGTCGAAGGGTTCTTGCTCGCCGATCCATTCGTCGCCGCGATGACGGTGCTCTCGACGCATACGATCTACCGCGGGCTCCTGTGGAGCGTCGGCCTGCTCGGGCTGACGATGGTCTTCGGCCGCGTCTTCTGCGGATGGATCTGCCCCTTCGGCACGCTGCACCACTTCTTCGCCTGGCTGTTGCCCAGCAAGAAGGGCCGCGGAGCCTCGCGCGTTGAGGCCAACCGGACGCACACGTACCAGCGGGTGAAGTACTACCTGCTCTACGCGTTTCTCGTCGCGGGGGTCTCTGGGAGCGCCATCGGCGGCCTCTTCGACCCGATCTGCATCGCGGTGCGATCCATCGGGCTCGGCGTCATTCCCGGCATCCAGTACCTGTCGCACCGCGGGCTCGGCGCCGCGCAAGACGTGCAGTCCCGCGCCGTGCAGGGCGCCGCCGACCACGCGCAAGATTTCCTCGCGCAGACGGTCTGGCAGAGCAAGCAGTTCTACTTTCACCAGACCTGGTTCATCGTCTTCTTGCTCGTCGCGATCCTCTTCGCGAACCGCTTCATCCCTCGCTTCTGGTGCCGCGTCCTCTGCCCGCTCGGCGCATTCCTCGGCGTCTTCTCGCGCTTCGCCCTCTTCGGGATGACGAAGGACCACGCGAAGTGCACCGACTGCAACTTGTGCATCGTCAACTGCCAGGGAGCCGACTCGCCCCAGGGCGGCGTCAAATGGCGCCAGGACGAGTGCCACATGTGCATGAATTGCGAGAACGCGTGCCCCGAGGACGTGATCAAGTTCACGTTCCTGCCGAACCGCCGGAGCACCGTCGTCGCGCCCGACACCGAGCGCCGGACCGCGCTCGCGGCCCTCGGGGCGGGGGCGGTCTTCTTGCCTGCGGCGCGCGTCGCCGACTCGCTCGACGTCAACTACCAGTCGAAGGTCATCCGCCCGCCGGGGGCGGTCGAGGAGCGCGGGTTCCTCGAGCGGTGCATCCGCTGCGCCGAGTGCATGAAGGTGTGCCCGAACAACGCGCTCCACCCCGCGTTCTTCGAGGCGGGCGTCGAGGGGCTATGGACGCCGATCTTGATCGCCCGCATCGGCTACTGCGAGTTCTCGTGCGTGCTCTGCGGGCAGGTCTGCCCGACCGGAGCCATCCAGAAGATCAGCGAGAAAGAGAAGATGGGGGAGGGCCAGCCCCCAATCAAGATCGGCACGGCGTTCTACGACCACGGCCGGTGCCTTCCGTGGTCGATGCAGACTCCCTGCATCGTCTGCGAAGAGTTCTGCCCCACCTCGCCCAAGGCGATCTGGGTCGAAGAGGTCGACGCGACCGTCCGCGACAGCAAGCCCGCCGCCGACGGCGGCCCCCCCGCGTACCACACGGTTCATCTCCAGCGCCCCCACGTGGACCCCTCGCTTTGCGTGGGCTGCGGCGCTTGTGAAAAGGTCTGCCCCGTACAGGACCAACCGGCCGTCTACGTGACCAACGTCGGCGAGACCCGCAGCAAGACCAACGTCATTCTCCTCGAAAACACCAACTACAACCAGAAGATCTGACCGCCACGCGCTCGAGGGAAAACTCAAAGGCGCAGAGACGCGAAGGCTGTGCTTGCGTCGCGACGTTCCCGTTCGGATCGAAGCGTCCCCCGCGACCGCCCAACCCCAAAACTTCGCGTCTTTGCGCCTTCGCGGTTTCTCCCCCTCTCGAGTGAGGCGAGTGAGGGGATGACGGGCTAGGCTTGCGGCGTGAACGACCTTTTCTTGCGGGCGTGTCGTCGGGAACCGGTGGAGCGGACGCCGGTGTGGTTCATGCGCCAGGCCGGGCGCTACATGGCCGAGTACCGGAAGATTCGCGAGACGCGGACGCTCATCGAGATCTGCAAGACGCCGGAGATCGCGACCGAGGTCACGCTCCAGCCCCTGAAGTTCGGGTTCGACGCGGCCATCCTCTTCGCGGACATCCTGTTGCCGCTCGAGCCGATGGGCGCCTCGTTCGAGTTCGCCAAGGGCGAGGGGCCGGTCATTCACGAGCCCGTCGTGAGCCGCGCGCAGATCGACCGCCTTCGCGTCATCGACCCCGAAGAGTCGCTCCCGTACGTCCTCTCGACGATCAAGCTCCTCAAGCGCGAGCTCGAGGTTCCGCTCATCGGCTTCGCCGGGGCCCCCTTCACGCTCGCGAGCTACCTCATCGAAGGCGGCAAGAGCGCGAACTTCGCGAAGACCAAGAGGCTCATGTTCGGCGCCCCCGACGCCTGGGCGGCGCTGATGACGACGCTGAGCGAAGTCGTGCGCCGCTACCTGCGCGCGCAGGTCGCCGCCGGCGCCGACGCCATCCAGGTCTTCGACTCGTGGGTCGGCGATCTGGCGCCCGCCGACTACGCGGAGTTCGTGCACCCGTACGTGCACCGCATCCTCGCCGACGTACAGACCACGGGCGTGCCCGTCATTCATTTCGGGGTCGGCACGTCCACGCTCCTCGAGTCGATGCGCGACGCGGGCGGCACCGTCATCGGCGTCGACTTCTGCACCCCGCTCGACGAAGCATGGAAGCGCATCGGCTATGACCGGGGCGTGCAAGGAAACATGGACCCGTGCGCACTCCTCGCCACGCGCGACGTGGCGATCCGGCACGCGCAGCGCGCGCTCGACGCGGCCGGCAACCGTCCAGGGCACATTTTCAACCTCGGGCACGGAATCACGCCCGAGACGCCGGTCGACAACGTGAAGGCCGTGGTCGAGCACGTGCACCAGGCCAGCGCGCGATGAGCGTCGAGGCGGTGGTCCTCGTCTCGCACGGCACCGTCGAGAATCTGGAAGACCTCGCGGGGTTCGTCACCAACGTGCGTCGTGGTCGACCGGCCCCACCGGAGCTCATCGCCGAGCTTCGCCATCGCTACGAGGCCATCGGCGGCTCGCCTCTCAACCGGATCAACGCCGAGCTCGCAGGCAAGCTGGCGTCGCGCCTCGGGGTGCCCGCTGCCGCGGCCAATCGCCTCTGGCACCCGTACGTCCGCGAGGTCGTCGGTCCGTTCGTCGAAGCGGGCGTGCGCCGCGTCGTCCTCCTCCCGCTCGCGCAGCACTCGGTCCACGTCTACGCCGATGACGGGCAGCGCGCCGTCGAGGGGATGGGCGTCGAGCTCACGACCGCGCCGTCTTGGGGTGAGCGCGCCGATCTCTGCGAGGCGTTCGCGCGTCGTATCGTATCCACGCTCGGCCGCTCTCCGGAGCCGGCGTCACCGACGACGCTCCTCTTGACGGCCCACAGCCTTCCGGTGTCGGTCGTGGCCGCGGGCGATCCCTACGAGCGCGACTTTCGCGCCGCCGCGTCGGCGGTCGAGCGGGCGGTGCGCGCTCGTGTCCCGACGGACTTGAACGTCGTCGTGGCGTTCCAGAGCCAGGGGATGTCGCCCGGCCCCGCCGCCATCGAGTGGCTGGGCCCGGACCTCCGCACTTCCCTTGACGCCGCGGCGGCGCGTGGCTCGGGGCGCGTCGTGATCGCGCCGATCGGCTTTCTCGCCGACCACGTCGAGGTGCTCTACGACCTCGACCTCGAAGCTCGGGACATGGCGGCGGAGCGCGGAATGGCGTACGCGCGCGTGCCCTCGCTCAACGCCGACGATGACTTCGTCGACGTCCTGGCGGCGGTCGCCCGTCCGCTCCTGGGTCATGGCTGAACGCAAGCGCCTCGTCGTCGTCGGGGGCGGCGTCACCGGGCTCGCCGCCGCGCACGCCGCGCTCGCCCGGGCGCGCGAGCTGCGCCGCGACCTTGCCATCACCGTCATCGAAGAGATGCCGCGCTTCGGCGGCAACATCGTGACGGCGCGGGCCGGCGGCTTCTTGCTCGACGGCGGCGCCGACTCGTGGGTCGCGAGCAAACCGCACGCGTCTGCCCTCGCGCGCTAGCTCGGCCTCGGCGGCGCGCTCATCGGAACGAACGAGGCCAACCGCCGCTATTACATCGCGTGGAACGGCGCGCTGCATGCGGTGCCCGAGGGCCTCGTGCTCGGCGTCCCCACGAAGCTCGCGGCCCTCACGCGGACGCAGCTCTTTTCCCTGCCGGGCAAGCTCCGGATGGCGCTCGAGCTCCTCGTCCCGGTCCGTCGCGACGACGCGGGCGACGAGTCGATCGCGGACTTCGCGCGGCGCCGCCTGGGCCGCGAGGCGGCCGACCGCCTCGTCGCGCCGCTCCTCGGGGGCATCTCGGCGGGAGACGCGAGCGATCTCTAGGTGCGGTCCGCGTTCCCCAAGCTCGTGGCGATGGAGCGCGAGCACGGGTCGCTCGTTCGCGGCATGCGCGCGCAGCAGCGGGCGCGCCGCGCGTCGAACGGCGACGGCCGCGAAGGGAGCGCGTTCGTGTCGCTCGGCGGCGGCGTGGGCGAACTCCTCGACGCCATGGTGGAGCGCCTTCGCGCCGAAGGCGTCGAGCTGCGCCGCGGCGCGGGCATTCGAGCGCTCGCGCGCGCGGGCAGCGGATGGGCCCTGTCGACGCACGGCGGCGGCGCGCTCGAGGCCGACGCGGTGCTGCTCGCGATCCCCCCGTACGCCGCGGCGCGTGTGGCGGGCACCCACGACGAAGCCCTCGAGCGAATGCGAGTCTTCGTGGGCGGGCCGCTCGCCACGGAGCACCTCCGCGGCGACGACGCCTCGCTCGTTGCCCTCGCGCGCAGCGAACTCCAGTCGCTCATGGGCCTCACTGCCGAGCCCGTGCTCTCCCGCGTGTTTCGATTCGAACGGGGGAGCACGCAGATGCGCGTGGGCCACGCCGGCATCATGCTCGAACTTCGCCGGCGTCTCGCCGCCGTCGCGCCCGGGGTCGCGATCGCGGGCGGCGGCTACGACGGCATCGGGATCCCCGACTGCATCCGGCAGGGTCAGGACGCGGCGCGGACGCTCATCGAGGGTCTTTGAGGAGTGGTTCTGGAACCTCTAGAACCCGACGCCGACCACGCTGCGCACCCAGATCGGGCCGTAGTTGTCGTTTGGCGCCGCCGTGTGATCGAGCTCGGTGACGCGGGCGTAGACCGCCGTCGACCACCAGATCTTCCCGAAGTCGAACATGACCGCCGGGCCCACGAAGGCTTGCGGCCGGAGGGAGAAGGGCCGAGTCGGCGGCGGAGAGCTCGGGAACTCGTCGCGGAGCCAGGAGTCGATGCCGACGCTGAAGAGGGGAGTCACCTGATAGGTCGCGCCCAGGGTCGGGTTGATGACCCAGTCTTGCTGGTTCGCCGAGTAGAGCCACTCGCGCTCGGCCCAGAGATTCGCCGCGACGCGGAGGTCGCCGATCCGCTTTTGCAGGATGATCTTCGCCTCGAGCTCGAACTCGTCTTCGTACTCCACGACCTCTCCGTAGAGCGCGACGTCGATCGGCCAGGCCCCCTCGTCGGCGAGGCGAAGGCGAAGGCGCTCCTTGAGGCCCGTGCCCTCCGTGAGCACCGCGGTGTTCACGTATTGCTCTCCGGGTCGGGGCGCGATCGCGCCGTAGATGGCCATCTCGAGGCGGTCGGTGATGCCGTATTCGAGCTCGGTCTGGAACTGCGTCGCGGTGTACCAGACGTTCGCTCCCGAGATCTGCGACTCGGCCTTGACCGGCACGAGGTCGACGTATTGCTCGACCTCGGCGTCGCCCTCGGGCAGCGTCTCGTAGTTGTACGTGAACGGGAGCGGGCGTGGATTGGCGCGCGCGAACACGGACGACGAGCAGACGGCTACGACGATCGCGGGGGCAATCCACCTGGACTTATGCACGGCTGACCTTTCAGAACGACGAGAGTTCGAATCCCATTGTCCACACGAAATCGTTAGTCTTGGCGCCCGCGTGGCAATCGTTGCAGGTGGCGGGGTTGCCGCCGTACGTCTCGCCGTTGGGGGGCCCGTTGCCGCGCCAAACGATCCGCACGTTGTCGGCGTCGAGGTTCTGGAGCTCGAACCACTCCCAGTCAACGGCGCCGCCAGGATCGAAGCCTCCGCCGCGCTTCTGCATCGCAAAGATCTTGCGCGTCGTGAGCTCGCCGACGTTGACCTCCTTCACGATGATCGTCCCGACCGGAAACGAGGTGCTCCCGGGCGGCGGCCTCGCGTTGATGTACGCGGTCATCGGGCCCATCGAGTGCGCTCCGCCATCGACCGCGGCGAGGAGATCCGCCGCGGCGTCGGGGGGGCCGACGCCGGGCGTGGAGGCCCACGAGTGAAAGTCCTTGAAGGCCGGCGCGTACACCGGGACGCCGGCGCCGGCCGTTCCTCCGTCGCTCGCATCGGCCCCGCCGCCGCAGCCGGCGACGAGCGCCGAGACGACGAGTGCGGGCAACGCGCGGGAGATGCCGGCGGTCGGGCTCATGATCACTCGGTGAACGTCGGTAGCCCGCAGAGGGCCGCCGCGTCGTTCATCTCGGAGACGGTAGAGTCGGCCTTCGTCGCGTCGACCGCCGAGTCGGCGGCCGTATAGAGCTGGCCGAACGGCGTCATCAGGTCGGCGGCGCTCGGCGTGACGTCGCTCCAGTCGGCGGGCGGCTTGGGGAACGCGTCGCCGGCGTACGCGGCGCTGTCGTAGACCGACTTGAGGCCGACAAAGCTCGCGTTCACCTTGGCGTCGACGTCGCTGCCCCCGGCCTTCGACTTGATCCAGGGCGAGAAGACGGCATAGATGATCGTCGTCCCGGCGAGGTTCTGGCGAAGGTCGTCCATCGTCCGCTGCGAATAGCGCGACTCTTCCTGGTCGAGGCCCGCCTTCGTGACCTTCTCCTTCTGCTCGTTCATCAGCGACGTGAGGCCGCTGAACGCGCTCCCGATGTCGATCATGGCCGGCGTCCACCCGTTGAGCAGATCGGTGGCGTCGGTGATGATCTTCGCGCAGAGCTTGTTCTTGAAGTCGTCGGCGTCTTGCTGCGTCTTCGGGTACGACTGCGGCGGCACGTAGCCCAGCCCCGTTTCATAGGCGACCACCGAGGCCGGCGTGACGCTCGCGTAGAGGATGCGCTCGACCGCGTGCAGCCCGGTCATCCCCTGGTCGCTGAACATGTCGCTCGTCGCGTTGAGCGCGCCGGTGCCCGCGCCCATCGAGAAGTCTTCGACGCGGCCATCGATCGAGATGTCGATATCCGGAAAGACCGGCGCGGTGGCGCCCTCGACGTGCTCGTACGCGTGGCGCGCGGCGATCCAGGCGGCCTCCATCACCGGCACGGCGGGATCGGTCTCGTCCCAGGGGTGGTCCGGCGCCGCCGCTTGCATATCGGTCGCCGCTTTCACCAGCGCCTTGAGGTCCGTCTGCAGCGAATCGTGCATTCCCTGCGTCGCTTCCTGCTGGAACTGCGCGTCGGTCTTCGGCGCGCTCGCGGCGCCGCTGCTCGAGCTGCACGCGGTCACCGCCCCCATGACCGGTGTCATCGTGACCCCGAGCGCGCACTTCATCCATCCCTTCATCTGTCGTCTCCTCGCGAATCAACGTCACTTCGTCAAAGAGCCTGGACGTAGGCGACCAGGGTCGCCCGGTCGGCGGCCGAGAGCTGCTGGAAGGCCGCGACGGACGCCGTTGCTTCGCCTCCGTGCATCGCGATCGCGTCCTCGATCGTGTGGGCCCGTCCGTCGTTCAGATAGGCCTGCATGTACTTGAGCGCGATGAGCGGCGTCGTCCGGAAGTCGGACGACCTGGCCATGCCATCGGGCATGCCGTCGGCGAGCGCGGGGCCCATGTCGTGCAGGAGGAGATCGCTGTAAATCGGGGCATCGATCCCCGCGAGCTGCGTGACGGGGTAGTCCGAGCGCGTCTTCAGCGTCTGCACGTGGCACACGCTGCACTGGACCTGATCGAAGAGCGCGCTCCCCGCCGGCGTCAGGTTCACGCGCGTCGGAATCGCCGTGAGGCGCATGTACGTCGCGATCTGGTCGATGATGCTCGCCTCGATGTCGACGCCCGGCTTGGCGTCGTCGGTCAGCCCGTCCGGGTTCGGGAGCTCGACCGGGCGCAGCGGGCTCGTGATGCCCATGTCGTTCTGGAACGCATCGGCCGCGAAGTCGTCGAGCGTGGAAATGCGGGCCTTGAGGCCGAAGCGGCCGATGACCGTGTCGCCGAAGGCGTGCGGGTTGAATGCAGCGTTCGCGGTCGTCTTCGAGCTGTACGTGACGTAGTTGACCCGCCCGTGAATCGCGTCGGTGCGCGTGGACTGCTCGGCGGCGACCCGAACGATCTCGCTGTCGAGAACGGCCTCGACGTATCCGCGACCGACGATCGCCGGCGGCGTGCGGATCGTGACCTTCACGTCCGGCAGGTCGGGCGGGTTCACGAGCGTCGTCGCACCCGCGCTCAGTCGTGCCCGGATCTCGTTGCCGTAAAGGATCGGTGACTGATCGGCCGCGGTCGTGAAGCCGTCGGCCTCGACCATCACCATGCGCTGGTCGAAGCCGGGGCCGCGGAGGCCGTTGTCGTGGCACAGGCCGCAGGAGACGTTCACGTAGAGCGGGCCGAGCCCGTCGACCTCGGCGAACGGGAGATCGAAGAAGCCGTCGCCCCTGGTGAAGCTGTCGAACTGCTCGGTGGTGGCGCCGGAAAAGATCTGGTCGAGGCGCGCGTTCGTGATCGGCGCCGGCCCCGCGTCCGGCGACGGCGGGCTGGCCGCGGGCCCGGAGGAGCCGCAAGAGCCAAGGAGCAAGGCGAGGGTAACAAGGCCGACCGCGCGAAGCGGCAACACGGCAACGTCCAGCACCCTAAGACTCTACTCGAACTGATATTCACTTTCAAGTTCAAACGTCAGTGCGGGTCGCTCAAGTGTCCCGGTGTCTCCCTGGCGTGGGGAGAGCGCCGTCCGGGCCCATGGAAACGCCGGGCGTCAGGGGCAGTTCTGCGGGAGGCCCACGTAGGTCTTGCCGAGATCGGTCAGCGAGCTGTCGCTGTTCGTGAGCTCCGCGCTCGCGATGGGGCCCGCGCTGAACCACGAATACCGGTAGAGTGCGGTAGCGTCGTCGGAGCCGGCTCCGACGGCCCCCGCGTCGTCGCCCGCGGCGAGGCCCCCGCTCGAACTCGAGCCGTGACCGTGCTGTCCCGCTCCGGCCCTGGTTGCGCGCGGGTTGCGGGTCGTCGTACCCGCACGCCGCCAGAACGACCAGGCCGGCGCCAAGGTATCGCCGCGCGCGGCTGAGGGTGGCGAGGCTAGCGAGGGTGGCGAGGGTGGCGAGGGTGGCGAGGGTGCCCATGCTCGTTGGTCACGCGCGGGCGCCTGATCTGCTCAGGTTTCGCGCTCGCCGGCGCGGCGTGGCAGGCGCTGGTCGGCGGGCGAGCCCGGCGGCGGAGCGCGCCCGTCAGAATTCGGCCGGATCGGAGTACGTACCGAGCACCTCGCGCAGCACGTCGCAGATCTCCTGCTGCGTGCAGTACGCCTTGGCCGCGTCGATGATCGGCGGCACGAGGTTGCTGCCCGGCGCTCCCGCCTTCTTGTCCGCCGCCTCGCGCACGGTCCCGAGGGCGCTCGCCACGCGCGCGGGGTCGCGCTCCGCCTTCACCCGGCGCAAGTTCGCGACCTGACGTTCCTGCACGCCCTCGTCCACGCGAAGGAGCGGGATGGGACCGCTCGCTTCGGTGCTGTACTTGTTGACGCCGACCATCACGCGCTCGCCCGCGTCGAGCTGGCGCTGGAAGCGGTACGCGCTCGCGGCGATCTCGCGCTGCGGGTAGCCCTTCTCGATCGCCGCCACCATTCCGCCCATCTCGTCGATACGGCGAATGGTCTTCGTCGCCTCTTCTTCGATGCGCCGGGTCAGGTCCTCGACGAAGTACGACCCGGCCAGAGGGTCGATGGTGCTCGCGACGCCCGTCTCCTCCGCGAGGATCTGCTGCGTCCGGAGGGCGATGGTCACCGCGTCCTCGGTCGGGAGCGCGTAGGTCTCGTCGAGCGAGTTCGTGTGGAGCGACTGCGTCCCGCCGAGCACCGCCGCCAGCGCCTGGAGGGCGACCCGCACCACGTTGTTCTGCGGCTGCTGCGCCGTCAGCGACACTCCCGCCGTTTGCGCGTGAGTGCGGAGCTTCAGGCTCTCGGCCTTCTTCGCTCCGAACCGCTCCTTGACGATGCGAGCCCACATGCGCCGGGCTGCGCGGAGCTTCGCGATCTCCTCGAAGAAGTCGTTGTGCACGTCGAAGAAGAAGGAGAGGCGCGGCGCGAAGTCGTCGATGGCGAGCCCTCGGTCGACGCCGCTCTGCGCGTAGGCGATGCCGTCGGCCAGCGTGAAGGCAAGCTCCTGAGCCGCCGTCGCGCCGGCTTCGCGAATGTGGTAGCCGCTGATGCTGACGGTGTTCCATCGCGGCACTTCGCGCGCGCCGAACTCGATCATGTCGGTGACGAGGCGCATCGCCGGCCGGGGAGGCACGAGCCAGGCGTGCTGAGCGATGAACTCCTTGAGGCAGTCGTTCTGCACCGTGCCGCCGATCCGGTCACGCGGGACGCCGCGCGCGTCGGCCAGCGCCACGTAGAACGCGAAGAGGACGATCGCCGGGCCGTTGATCGTCATCGACGTCGTGACCTGCTCGAGCGGGATGTCCGCGAAGAGGACCTCCATGTCGCGCAGCGTATCGACGGCGACGCCGCACATTCCCACTTCGCCGAGCGACCGCGGGCTGTCGCTATCGTATCCCATGAGGGTCGGGAAATCGAAGGCGGTCGAGAGGCCGGTCTGGCCTTGCGCGAGGAGATACTTGAAGCGCTCGTTCGTCTGCTCGGGGGTGCCGAACCCCGCGAACATGCGCATCGTCCAGAGCTTGCCGCGGTACATCGTCGGCTGGACGCCGCGGGTGAAGGGGTACTGACCCGGCATGCCCAGGTCGCGCAGGTAGTCGCCCGGAACATCGGCCGGCGTGAGGACGTCAGGGACGTCGAGGCCGCTCCACGTCTCGAAGTGCGCGCGCCGCGACGGGACCTTCGAGGTCGCCGGGGCGAGCACCTGGCTGCGCCACGCGGCGGCGGCGATGCGAAGAGTCTCGAGATCGCCGGGGCCTTCGCCCTCGGCCGTGAAGACCCGATCGAGAGCCGGGACCCGTTGCGCCATCCGAGAAGCGTAGCGCCGTTCGGCGCGCCTGGCCGCCGGCCGGATCCTCGAGCTCAGTCGATCGGCGACGTGCCGCCCTCGGCCTTGTAGTGCCGGTAGACCTTGTAACGCGACCAGGCGAAGTACGCAGCGGCCCCGAGGATGGCGACCGCGATGACCGCGTCGAACTTGTGCATGAAGCTCTTCAGCGGCGAATGCTCGTCGAGGAGCTCGAGCCCGAGGCGCTGCCCGGCATAGCCGAGCGCCAGGCACCACGGGAGCGATCCGATGAACGTGTAGGCGTGAAATTTCGCCCGGTTCATCTTCGCGACGCCGGCAGGAAAGGCGATGAACGTGCGGACCACCGGAAGCATGCGCGCGAGCAGGATGATGATCTCGCCTCGCCGGGCGAACCAGCGGTCGCCCAGCGCGAGCTCGTGCTTCGAGATGAGCAGGTAGCGACCGTATCGCTCGATGGCGGGCCGGCCGCCCTTCGCGCCGACCCAGTAGGCGACCTCGCTGCCCAGGTTGCAGCCCAGCGCCCCCGCGATGGCGGCGAGGATCAGATTGAACGCCGGGACCTCGACGCCGTAGAGATCTTGCAGCGCCGCCGCCACCGCCGGGTGCGACATCGCCCCCGCGTACGGCATGATGAGCTCACTCGGGAGCGGGATGCAGGCGCTCTCGATCGCCATCAAGAGGGCGACCCCGAAATAGGAGAGCGCGGCCATCACGTGGACGCAGAACCAACCGAGCGCGCCAACGATCACTTGAACCATTCGGCCCCGCAGTACCTTTTCGTCAGGAGACGGTCAAGCGTGCGCCGGACGGGTGTCGTCGTCTTCGGTGGTTTCACCGTTGGCGCCATTGGCTGGGCCAGCGCGGCTCTCGGACTTGTCGGCCGTGGCGTGCTCGGGGTCTTCGAGCTTGATGAGAACGGCGGTGATATTGTCTTCCCCGCCGCGCTCGTTGGCTCGCTGGATGAGCTTCCGGCAGGCCTCGCGGATGTCGGTGGCGACCGTGACGATCTGCTCTATGTCGCCGTCGGACACCATGCCGCTGAGACCGTCGGAGCAGAGGACGTACACGTCGCCGGGGCGGGGGTCGTCGTGCTGGAGGTCGACCACCACGTGGTCCTGCATGCCCAGCGCACGGGTGATGACGTTCTTCGGGAGCTCGCTCTTTTGCTCGTCGGTCAGGTCGGGCATGGCGAGCAGGTAGTCGTTGATGAGCGAGTGGTCGCGGGTCAGAAGCTGGATGTTGCCGGCACGAACCCGGTAACACCGAGAGTCGCCCACATGGCCAATGTACATGCGCCCCTTCTGTGCGCTGAACATGGCCCCGACGACCGTCGTTCCCATGCCGTGATACTCGCGCGATCGGGTCGATCGCTCGTAGATCTGGCGGTTGGCGACCCGGATCCCGGTGAGGAGGCGGTTCTCTTCTTCGCTGAGGTTCGTGTCGAAGTGGAACGGCCACGTGACGTCTTCGTTCGCAGTGCTGCGAAAGAACTCCGAGATCGTCTCGGTGGCGATGCGCGACGCGACGTCGCCGGCGCGGTGGCCGCCCATTCCATCGGCCACGACGAAGAGGTCGTACTCCTTGAGCACGACGAACGAATCCTCGTTGTGCTCCCGCTGGAGCCCGACGTCGCTCAGCCCGGCCGCAAGTGCCCGCATCAAGACGACGATTCCTCCAACGAGAAAAGAGTTTCACCCACCTCGGAGGGTGTCAAGCAGGTCATGGGCGGGGGATCCTCGGAGGCGGCGTCAAGTTTCGAAAAGATCGGTCGGATGCGCGGCGAGCAGCGTCGTGCCTGAGGCTGCGTGCGCGGGCGGGCGTGGGGCAGATGTTATCGGAGGTCTTGCTGCTGGGAGCGCTGGCGTGAGCGCGGGTTATCGCGACGACTCGTGACGAATCCCGACGTCTTCCGACCCTCGCCACATCAGACCTCGAGGATGTCTTTTTCCTTGTGCGAGATGGTCGAGTCGACGTGCTTCACGGAATCTTGCACCAGCTCTTCCACCTTTTTCTTGCCGCGGTCGACGTCGTCGGCGCTCGATTCGCCGTCGTTCTCGATCTGCGTCAACATGTCGAGCGCGTCGTGGCGGGCCTTGCGGATCGCCACCTTGCAGTCTTCGCCGTACTTGCGCGCGATCTTCACAAACTCCTTGCGCCGCTCCTCGGTCAGAGGGGGGAGGGGAATGCGCACCACGTCGCTGTCGACCTGGGGGTTGAGACCGAGATCGCTCTCGCGGAGCGCCTTCTCGACGGCCTTGACCATCGTCTTGTCCCACGGCTTGACGGTGATGAGCCGGGGCTCCGGTATGTTGATGTGAGCCATCTGTCCGAGCGCCGTGGGCGTGCCGTAATAGTCGACCTTGATGCCCTCGAGCAGGCTCGAGTTCGCCCGACCGGCGCGCAGCTTGGAGAGCTCCCGCTTGAGGGCCTCGTGCGATTTCGAGAGCGCGCTCGCCAACTCTTTCTGGACGTCCTGAATCATGTCGGTCTCCGCCGCCTGTTCGCGGCCCCGGGCCGGCGCATCGACGCCGCACCGCCGCGGGAACTTAGCGCCGGGCGCCAAAGCACGAAAGCGCCAATGTGAGCCGTCTCGCTCGCGGCGGGTAACTGGCTGGAGAATAAGCACGCGCCGGCCAACGTCATGATAGAGGCTTGCAGGAGCGAGCGGAGGAGCCGTGCCGCGACGAGAACTCAGGGAGCCGATGAACCCGCTTGAAGGGACAGGCGCCCCTCCCGCGGTCGCACGGGGCGCGAGGGCGTCGGCGAGGGCATCGGCATCGGCCACGGTGCGCGCGCTGACGGGCGTCATCGCGACGGTCGCCATCGCCCTGGCCAGCGCCACCTCGTCCGAGGCCGCGGGCGAGTCGCCGACCCCTGGTACCTCGCCTGGTACCTCGCCCCGCACCTCGCCGCCCTCCTTGCTCGCGGCGCCGGGGCCGCCTGATGCGGGCGTCGTCGCCGCGCCGTCGAGCGGGTCGAGCATCGCCTCCAACGCTCAGCGCAGCCAGGTCGTGCCTCCCGACATCAGCGCCGTCGAGCGAATGTGCGCCCTCCTGACGTCGTGCGACCGCCTGCCCATCCCGTCGTCGCTCATTCCGGACGACTTCGGCTCCTGCGTGAAGAAGATGTCCGAAGAGATGAGCTCCGCCTCCGCGGTCAACTTCTCCCTCACGATCCGCGAGTGCGGGCTCCAGTCCGATTCGTGCGCGAGCTTGCGATCGTGCGCCCTGCACGGAGCAAGCCCCGACGCGTGCGTCGGCCGCGGCAAGCAGGGGATCATCAGCTTCTGCGACGTCGACGGGCGGGCGCTCACGTGCTGGCATGACCAGACTCTGGCGGTGCGCGATTGCCCGCGCGGGGGCGAGCAGTGCCTCGTGCAAAGCGGCCAGGCTACGTGCTCGCTGGGCTCGTGTCCGACCACCATCGTCGAGGGCGACAAGCCAAGGTGCTCGGGGTCGGGGACGCACCTCCTGCACTGCGAGAAGGGCAAGCTGGCGAGCCTCGACTGCGCAGCGTTCGGCCTGCGCTGCGCCGTCGGACCCGACGGCGCAGCCGGGTGCGCGACCAGCGGTCCGCCGTGCGGCGCGGGCTCGAGTCGCTGCGATGCCAACGCGGCGGTCGGCTGCTTCAACGGCCATGAGGTGAAGGTCGAGTGCAGCGCCGCCGGCCTGGCGTGCAACCAGGCGCCGGGAGCCGGGGCGGCGGTCGGAGCCTGCGTGGCGTCGCCGTTGCCGAGCGGCGCCTGCGATCCGAACGATCGTGTGCGCTGCGACGAAGGCGTCATCAAGTACTGCGCGGCTGGCCGCCCCCGCTCCTATTCGTGCAAATCGGCGGGGTTCGGGCGCTGCGAAGGCTCGAAGACCGGCATCCACTGCGCTCCCTGAGCTGAGAGCGCGGCCGTGCGTCGCCTCGGCTGCGGGTCACGCTGGTCTCGTGTCGGTGGCGTCGACGTCGCCGACGCGATCTTGACCGAGGGGGTCCGCATGGGGGGCGGGTTGTTCTAAGCTCCCGCGCTGCCCATGTCCGCCGCCGATGTCGTGCTCGTGACCGGTTTTCCGTCGCTCCTCGCGCGGACTGTCTGCACCGAGATTGTCCAGAGCGACCCGCGGGCGCGCGTCCGCGCGGTCGTTCGCCCCAAGTTCCTCGCGGACGCGAGCGCCTTTCTCGAAGACTTGCCGGCCGAGCAGCGCGACCGCGTGGGGGTCGTCGAAGGCGACGCCGCGGCGATCGACCTCGGTCTCTCGGGCCTCGAGTTCAAATCGCTGGCGCGCGAGGTCACCCACATCCACCACTGCGCCCAGGTGACGCACCTGGGCGTCGATTCCGCGGCCGCCGAGCGCGTCAACGTGGGCGGCGCGCGCGAAGCCATCGAGATCGCGGCGAGCTGCGATCATCTCGAGTCGCTGGTATTTCACTCGACGGTCCACGTCTCCGGTGACCGGACGGGTCTCGTACGCGAAGCCGATCTCAAGGCGGGGCAGTCGTTCCGGACCGTGGTCGAGGAGACCAAGGCGCGCGCCGAGAAGATCATGCGGAGCGCGATGGACCGCGTACCGATCTGCGTCGTGCGCCCGGCGACGATCGTCGGCGACTCGCGGACCGGTGAGGTCGATCGCTTCGACGGGCCGTATCTGCTCATCTTGCTCGTCGTCACGTCGCCTCCCGATCTGGCGTTGCCGCTGCCGGGACCGGGCGACGAGGCGCTCAACCTGGTTCCCATCGACTGGGTGGCGCGGGCGTCGGTGGCGCTCGGCCGGGACCCGCGCTCCCGAGGTCGAACGTTCCACCTGGTCGATCCTCAACCGTTCACGACCCGCAAGGTCTTCGAGCTCGTCGCTCGCGCGGGCGGTCGGCGAAGCCCGCGCGGCTCGATTCCCGCCAACCTCGCGAAGGCGCTTCTGCGGGCGCCGGGCCTCGAGCGCATCGCGAAGAGCCCCCGCGTGCTCCTCGACACGCTGACCACCAACGTCACCTACGATGCGCACGACGCCGACGAGCTCCTCGTCTCGCTCGGGGTCTCGTCGTGCCCGCCGCTCGAGTCGTACGTCGAGAAGCTCGTCGAGTACGTGAAGGAGCACGTCAAGCGGCGCCGGGCGACGAAGGTCGAGCCGGTCGAGGTGGAGGACCCTCTTGTCTGAACGTGGCTCTAGGAGCCATGCCGCTCACTTAGGACCCTCTCACGGCTCTGCGCTCTCTGCGCCTCTGCGGGCCATCTCCTCCCCTCTCAAATGAGCAGCAGTGGCTCTAGTAGTGGCTCCAGGGCCTCGCGTGGTTCCGGTAGCTCCGGCGGCCCGAGCGGAACGAAGCGAACGCCGGTGACGCCGTGCCTGGGCGATGGGCTGGTCGTGCGCCGCCTCGTCATCCGGTCCCGCGACGTCGTCTTCTTCAAGGGCGTCATCGAGGCGAGCGAGGGGCTCGCGGCGGTCTTCGCCGAGCACGGGGGAGACCTCACCGTCGCGGCGCCCGTCTCCCGAGCGCCCGAGCTCGACGCGGTGCTGGGGGAGCTCTGCGTCGAGCTCGGGGCGGTCCGGGTCGACTCCTGACGACTTCGTAGCGACCGCGCGCCGAATTCGGATATCGTGAGGGTTCGATGGCCGAGCTCGTTCGTTGCGACAACTGCGGCGCGACGATGGCCCCGCAACGAGACGGGCGGGATGGGCGCCTCTACGCCTGTATATACTGCCGTGCGCAGGTCCAGGTGGCCATCGGCGCCGATCAGATCGCTGCGGGTATGGCCCTCGACCTGACCAACGTCGACGCCTTCCTCTCGCGCCTCGCGTCGAGCCCGTCGAGCTCGTGCTGTCGTCGAGCTACTTCCACATCGGGTGGCAGTCCGCGTCGTGGACGACGAACACCGAGCTCGAAGCCGTCTCCGCGCTGATGCTCCGTGCCCGGCACACCGCCATCCATCGCCTCGTGAGCCAGGCCAGCGCCGCCGGCGCCGACGGCATCGTCGGCATGCGCTTCGATATCGAGCGCGACGGCCACAGCGCGGAGTTCACGGCGATGGGCACCGCCGTGCGACGCCGCGCAGGAGACGGCAAGGCCTGGCGACGGCCACGGCCGGCCCTTCACCAGCGATCTCTCGGGGGTCGACTTCTGGGCGCTCGTCCGCGGCGGCTTCCGTCCGGTGGCGCTGGCGCACGGCGTGTGCGTGTACCACGTGGCGCATCGCTCGCTCGCGGGCTGGCTGTCGGGCACGGGCCAGAACATGGAGATGCCGGCGTTCACGCAGGGGCTCTACGAGGCGCGCGAGCTGGCGATGGATCGCATGCAGACCGAGGCGCGCGCGGCGGGCTCCACGGCGGGCATCGTCGCCGTCGACGCGCGCGAAGGGAGCCACGGCTGGGACTCGCACGTGATCGAGTTCGTGGCGGTAGGCACGGGCGTGGCGCCGATCGTCGATCCCGGCCACGAAGTCCACGGCGAGCCGGGGCTCGTGCTCGGCATGCGAGACGACGACGACGACGAGCGACAGGATCTGGACGACGCGTGACTGCTGCCGAAGACCGCGTCGTCAACGCTTGACGCTCGACCTCGCGGCCGCGGCGAGCACGGCCTCGAGGTCGCCGGCCAGCGGGGCTTCGAAGACGACCGCCGCCCCGGTGTCGGGGTGGACGAGCTCGAACCGCGACGCGTGGAGGAACGTGCGATCGAGGCCGCACTTCTCTTCGAAGTAGCGATTGGTAGGCGCGTGGCCGTAGCGCTCGTCGCCGAGCACGGCGTGCTCGATCGAGGCCAGGTGCCGGAGGATCGGATGCGTGCGGTGCCCCGGGTGCGGCTCCGGCACGACCCGCAAGACGCTGTGGCCGCCGACGATCGACGCGCGTCGATAGCGCGTGCGCGCCCTGACGAGGGCGCCGCCTTCCTGGAGCGCGCGGGCGATGGAGCCCTTCGACGGCGTCACGCCCCGCACGGCGGCGACGTAGATCGTGCGCGCGGTCGCGGCGCCGAGCGCACGCTGCCACTTGACGACGTGCTCGGGGCGGCGAGCGAAGATCGTGACGCCGCTCGTTCCCGCGTCGGGCCAGTGCACGGGGACCGCTTCTTCGGCGCCCGCGAGGGTCCGCACGCGCGCCTGGAGGGAACCCGCGAACCTGGCGTCCGCCGCCGTGGGCTCGTGGGGACCCTTGTCGACGACGAGCACGGCGTCGTCTTCGTAGACGACGCGGGGCGCCGGGATGACGACGATGACGTCCCGGTGGAGGACGGCGACAGTCTCGACCTCGTCGGTCAGCGGGATCATGTCGATCGGGCGAAGGGCGCCGGGCCGGTATCCGAGGCGCGCGAAGTGCGCGAGGTCGCGCGCCAGGGTGTCGGGCTCGCACGAGACGTAAGCGATGACGGCCGGCGCCAGCCGAGCGAGGGCCTCCCGCGCCGCCGGGCTGGTTCCCCGCCGGGGCGGGTTGACGACAGCGGCGTCGAAGCGTTCGCCTCTCTCTCCGAGCGCTTTCAGGGCCGCGGCGGTGTCCGCGCACACCGCGTCGACCTCGAGGTTCTGAGCCTGGGCGGCGGCCGCGGCTTGCTGGGCTGCCGGCGCGAACGACTCGACGAGCACGACGCGCGCCCCCGCGGCGGCCAGCGCCAGGGCGATGGAGCCCGAGCCGCCGTAGAGATCGAGCACACGGGGAGGGCGGGTCCGCGACACGCCGACCGCCTCTGCGAGGAGCGCGTGCACCCGCTCGGTCTGGCCGCGGTGCGCCTGGACGAACGAGCCGAACGTCGCGAAATGAACCGAGGCTCCGACGCGGTCGGGGGCGCGCGCCACGCCCGCGAGCGCGCGCGTCTCGCTGCCGAGGATCTGCGGTCCGTCACGGCCGTCGACGCTCGTGTGGAAGTTCGCGGCGACGCCAGCGACCTGGGGCAAAGCCCGCATCAGCTCGCGAGCGGCTCCCCCGAGGGCGGTGAGATCCCCCGCGCGCGCTCGCTCGACGACGAACGTGACCAGCACCCTCGCCCCGGAGGCGTCAGGGCCCTCGCGGACTTCGCGCAGGTCGACCGCGCGAAGGCTCCCGCCCCCGTCGGGTTCGAAGGGCGCGAGCGCGCCGCCCGTGGCCTTCGCTGCCCGGATGCGCTCGCGCAGGGCTGCCGAGACGGCGGAGAGCGCTGGCGTGAGGACGCGGCAACGTGGAATGTCGACGACGTGATGGCCGCCGCCCTTCGCGAAGAGGCCGACCGAGCCGCCCCGCGCGACGATGAGCTTCGCTCGCGTGCGGTAGCCGACGACCGGAAGCGCCGCGGCCACGGGCTCGGGAGCCGCGAGATCGAGCCACGGATAGCGCGCGAACGCGGTCGCGACCCGCGCTCGCTTGTGAACGAGCTGCTCGCCGTATGTCAGGCCGAGGAGCGGACAGCCGCCGCAGCGCTCGGCGTGGTCACAGTTGACGCGCAGCGCCAGGTCGCGTTCGACGTCGCCGGGCGTCGACGGACGTTCGGCGGCCCGAGGCGCGGCCCGGGCGACGAGATCATGCGGGGCGGCCATCCGGGGGAGCCGCGGACCTTAGCACGCGCGTCGCCGCTCAGAATTTCACCCGGGCAGCGAGAAAGCCGCCCCAGAGGGCCGACGTGTGGATCCACAGCGCATCGCTCCGGGCCGGGTTGATCACCGTGCACTCGCCCTCCACCGCGACCGACGCGAGGCGGGTCAGGCGAAGCTCGGCCCCGGCCCCGAGCTGGGCCGCCAGCACGACGTCATGCGGAATGCCGGGCATGTCGGGGTCGACCCGCCATTGACCCAGCCCGAGCTGCACGAACGGCACGAGCGGACCGTCGGCAAGGCGCCGCCGCATGAGCACCATGCGCTTCGAGCGCTCCCGCAGCACCTCGTCGATTGGCGACAGGTGACCAAGGAGGAGCTGCGCGGCGTCCCAGTCGCGCGCGATGAGCGAAAGGTGAGCGGCGCGCTCGATGCTGTCGAGGAAACCGTCGAAGAACCCGCCGAGGAGCCCGTCGAGCCCTTCGACCAGCGGGCTATGCGCGGAGAGCGGCCGCTTCTGCGGGGCCGCCGGGGCGCCGGTCTCTTGTGCCCCGACTCGCAGGGCGGCGAGCATGATGACCACAGCGAGCGAGGCCGCGAGCCCCCGGGCAAGGCCGGAAGGAAGGCGCCCTCTCTGCGCATTTTGAGGCGCATTTCGAGGGCCATTTCGAGGCGCGTTTCGAGGCGCGTTTCGAGGAAGTGGGTCGCTCATCCTGTCCGTAGACACGAACCTGAGCAACGCTCGTGCCTCTTCGTGCATCGCCCGGTGAGGCTACCCCGGCGGCGAGCCCTCGTCGTCGTCCTGCGCCAGCCAGGCAAGGGTCGAAACCCCGGTTGGCCGCGGTCGCATGCGAAACTCGAGCCGTTTCGGCACGTAGTCGTTTTCAATGAATGCGCGGGCGATGACGCTCCCGTCGAGAGCGCCCGCGTCGGCGGTGGCCGTCACGGCCTTGGCGCCGGTGGCGGCCCCTTGGCCGCTGCGTGGTACAAGCAGCGTCGTGCATCCGCGCACGGACGCCGATTTCGCGATGGAGCGATACGCCGGGGGAGACACGGCAGCCTTCGGTCAGCTTTACGATGCCCTCTCCCCACGCCTATTCGGTTACCTCCTACGACAGACACGCGACCGCGCTCGTGCCGAGGATCTCTTGCAGCAGACGATGCTGCAGATCCACCGCGCTCGCGACCGGTTCATCGCCGGCGCCGAGGTCACACCCTGGGCCTTCGCCATCGCCCGGCGCCTCCTCGTCGACGACATCCGGCGTAACCGCCGGGTCATTCTCTCGGACGACGGCGACCCCGACCCCGGCGTCTCGAGCCTCGACCGCGCAGACGACCTGGTCCACGCCGGCGAGCTTGCGGTTCGCGTTCAGCACATCCTCGCGCGGCTGCCTCACTCGCAGCGGGCGGCGTTCGAGTTGATCAAGCAAGAAGGTCTCACCGTGGCCGAGGCGGCACAAGTCCTCGGGACGACCGTGGCGGCGGTCAAGCTTCGCGCCCACCGCGCGTACGAGTCGCTCCGGGCGGCGCTCGGGGACCTCGATTCCAGTCTCGAGGGGCGCAAGCCGTGAGCAGCCTGCCCCCTCCGGACCTCCGCTCCCGGATCCTCGACGCCATCGAGCGCGAGCCCGTACCGTCGCGCGCCGCGAGGTCGCGCCGGAGAGCGCTCGCCGTCGTGATCGGGTTCGCCTCTCTGCTCACGGCGCTGGCCGTCGTCGGGCCGAAGATGCACGCTCGCCCGGCGGCCTATGTCGCCGCGCTCGTCTTCGCCTGGCTGCCCATCGCCGCGCTGGCCACCTGGGCGGGCGTCACCCCCGGCCGCTCGATGCTCGGGCGCCCGGTCGCATGGCGCGTCGCCGTCGTCACGCTCACGCCCGTGGCGCTGATGGCCGCGTGGGCGGGAGTGGCGATGATCTGGCCCGCGATGCTCCAGGACACGTCCACCATCAAGCGTCACTTCATCTGCGACGCCGCCACGCTCGGTTTCTCGATCGGTCCGCTCGTCGCGTTCACCATCGTGCGCCGCGCGAGCGATCCGGTGAACCCGCGGCTGACCGGCGCGGCGATCGGCACGGCGGCGGCCACCTGGGCGGCGGTCGTTCTGCACCTGATCTGCGGGTATACGTCGGGGGCGCACATGCTCTTCGGGCACGTGGCGCCCGTGGTGCTGCTGGCGCTCATCGGCTCGGTCCTCACGGCGCGAACGGTGGCGATCCGAACGAAGACGGGGTAAACGCCGCAGTCTGTCCATGGCCTCGGGCTCCGTCCGCGTCTTGATGGTGTCGTCCGAGGTCGAATCGCTCGCCCGGACCGGAGGCCTGGGCGACGCCGTCGAGGCCCTCTCGAGAGCGCTGGGCGTGCTCGGCGCCGACGTGGTCGTCGTCACGCCGAAGTACGGCGTCACCCGCGTGCCCGCCGACGCGCGGTTGTGGCCACGGTCCGTCTTCGCGCCCCTCGGCCTCGGGCACACGCGCGAGCTCGGGGTCCTCGAGACGCACCTCGCCGATCCTTCCGCGGCACCCGTCTCCAGCCGCCGGTCGGCCCCGCCGAAGGCGAGCGGAGCACCCCGCGTTTGCCTGCTATGCGACGGCGAGCTCTTCGAACGCGACGGGATCTACGGCGACCGTCGCGGCGCCTTCACCGACAACCCCTTTCGCTTCGCGACCCTCGCGAGCGGCGCGCTGTCGGTGGCCGAGCGCGCCTGGGACGGCGCGCTGCCCGACGTGGTCCATGCCCACGACTGGCACGCGGCCCTCGCGGTTCTCTACGCGCGCCGCACCCGCGGGGCGGCGTGGGCTCGCGTCCCCACGGTGCTGACCATCCACAACCTCGCCTTCCAGGGCGTCTTTCCGTCGTCCGAGCTCGACTACCTCGCGATCCCGCGCGACGCCTGGGACGGCGGCTCGATCCGCCACGACGGAGCGGTCAACGTGATGAAGGGCGCGATCGACGTCGCTGACCGCGTGACCACGGTGAGCGAAAACTACGCGCGAGAGATCCAGCGCTGGCCTCACGGCTTCGGCCTCGAAGGGCACCTGCGCTGGAATTCGAGCAAGCTCCTCGGCATCGTCAACGGCATCGACACCGTGTCGTTCGATCCGAAGACCGACGGCGCCATCGCCCGGCGCTACGGCGCGGCCGACGCTCCGCAGGGGAAGCGCGCGTGCAAAGAGGCCCTCTGCGCCGAGCTCGGGCTCTCGAGCGACGGGCCTCTCTTTGGCGTGGTCTCGCGGCTGCAATGGCTCAAGGGGATCGACTTGCTCCTCGGGATCTTGCCGGCGCTCGTCGAGCGCGGAGCCCGCTTCGCCTTCGTCGGCACCGGCGATGCGGACCTCGAAGGCGCGCTGCGCGAGGCGGCGGCGCGCTGGCCCGGTCGCGTCGCGTCGCGCGTCGCGTTCGATCCGACGCTCGCGCGCCGGATCTTCGCGGGCACCGACTTCCTCGTGGTCCCTTCGCGCGACGAGCCGTGCGGCCTGACGCAGATGTACGCGATGCGGTACGGCGCGATCCCCGTGGTCACCCCGGTGGGGGGGCTGCGCGACACCGTCGAGCCCGTCGATGTGGCGCACGCGACGGGCACGGGCATCGTCGCGGCCGCGAGCGACGCGTCGTCGCTGCTCCTCGCATGCGAAGACGCGCTCGGCCTCTGGCGCGAGTCCATCGGCTTCGAATCGCTCGTCGCGCGGGCAATGGCCCGCGACAGCTCCTGGGACGATAGCGCTCGAAAGTATCTCTCGATGTACGAGGCTCTGCGCGGGAAGCTCGGCCCATGAGCGCGAGCCGGCTCGATTGAGCGAGTCATGAGCGTCACTTCGCGCGACATCGTCGTCGTCGGCGGCGGCCCGGCGGGAACGACCACCGCGCTGGCCCTGGCCCACGCCGCCCCGGGGCTCGCCCGGCGCGTCGTCGTGCTCGAGAAGGCGCGTTACCCGAGGGAGAAGCCGTGCGCGGGCGCACTCGGGGGTCGCGGAGACGCGCTGCTCGGAGACCTCGGCGTGACGATCGACGTCCCGAGCGCCCATGTGGACGGGATCTCGTTTCATGGCGCGCGTGGCGCCGCGGAGGCAAGTCCAGGGCGGATCGGGCGCGTCGTCCGCCGCGTCGAGTTCGACTACGCGCTCGCGCGCGCGGCCGCGTCGCGGGGCATCGAAGTGCGCGACGGCGTCGGCGTGGAGCGGCTACACGACGACGACGGCGCGATCGTCGTGGCGACCACCGCCGGCGAGCTCGCCGCGCGAGTCGTCGTGGGGTGCGACGGCGTCGGTAGCGTCGTGCGCAAGTCGATGGGCCTAGGGGCGGGCGAGCTTCGTGCTCAGGTCATCGAGGTCGACACGGAGCCGGTGCCGGGCGACCGCGATCGTGCGCTCCTGCACTTCGACTCGGCCGACCGGCGCATCGCCGGTTACGCGTGGGACTTTCCGACCGTGGTCGACGGGCGCGCCCTCGTCTGCCGCGGGCTCTATCACTTGAAGACGCCTCGGGACGCGTCACGCGACGGGCCGGACCTCGGCGCGCTGCTCGCCGAGCGCCTGCGCGGACTCGGAATCGACCCCGCGCGCTGCCAGAATAAGCGGTACGCAGAGCGCGGCTTCGAGCCCGCGGCGCGGCTGGCGCAGGGCCGTCGCATGCTCGTGGGCGAGGCCGCGGGGATCGACCCCGTGACGGGCGAGGGGATCGCCCAGGCGATCGAGTTCGGCGTGTTGGCGGGTCGCTTTCTCGCCCGGACGCTCGGGAACGGGCGCGAAGGTCCCGGCGAGCTCGAAGGCTGGCAGCACGTGGTGGCGGCGTCGCGGCTCGCGAGGGACCTTCGCCTCCGCGTCCGTCTGATGGGGCTCTTTTACGGACCGTGGCGTGCGGAGGTCGAGGCCTTCCTCGCCGAGACTCCGGCCGCTCTCTTCGTCGGCTGTCAGCATTTCGCCGCACAGCCTCGCGACTGGGCGAGGGTCGGAGAAGTCGCGGGCCACGCCGTCGCGCGGGTCACCGCGGCGCGCATCGCGGCGCTGCTCGCGCGGTGACCGTCGTCGGCCAATCTCGCTCAGGCTCAGCTCATACGTGAATGCCGGGCTTGACGACGCGGGAGGCTCCGATGCGCTCGAGGTGCCCGGCCACCGCGAGCACCGTGGCCTCGTCCCACGCGTCGCCGACCAGTTGCAGGCCAATGGGCATGGCCTGCACATCGATGCCGACGGGCGCGTTCATCGCCGGCAGGCCGGTGAGGTTGCCGAGGAAGTTGTGCCGACACATGGCGTCGATGGCCTGCGGATCGATGAACCCGCCGTCGAACTCCGCGTCGGTCACGGGCGTCGCGGTGGTCACTGTCGTAGGGAGCGCGAGGAGGTCGACGCCGAGCATCGTCTTCGCGACCTCGCGACGAAGCCCGGCCCGCAGCCGCTGCGCCTGGATCGCCTCGATGGCCGTCGCGCGGCTCAGCGCGGCGTGCGAGACGGCGAGATCGGGGTTGAACACCGCGCCGTTCGTGAGCCAGTTCCAGCACGACGCCAGCGCTTCGAGCCCGATCGTGAGGTAACCCACCGGAGCGGCGAACCGTGCCAGCTCGAGCCGGACGTCGACGAGAACGGCGCCCTCGCGCTCGAGCGCCCGCAACGCCTCGCGGCCCGCCGCGGCGATGGCCGGCGACGTATCGGCCCACTCGCCGGCCTCGACGCCGATCCTGAGCCCCCGGACGCCCCGGGCGAGGGCGCGCGTCAACTCGCCTGGGGCCAGCGGCGGTGCGAGCGCCGTCTGTTCGTCGCCGTCATCGAGGCCGCAGATCACGTCGAGGGAGCGCGCGAGGTCGAGCGTCGACGACGCGATCGGCCCGAGGTGCCCCACGGTTCCCGGGAGGACGTCTCCGTGGCGGCTGACGCGGCCCCACGTCGGCTTGATGCCGAAGACGCCGCACAGCGCCGAGGGAATGCGGATCGAGCCGCCGCCGTCGCCGCCGAGCGCCAGGGGAACGACCCCCGTCGCCACGGCGACCGCCGAGCCGGTCGACGATCCCCCTGCGACGTGCCCGCCGCCGTGCGGGTTCCGAGGCATCACGCGCTTTGGATTGAAGCCGAGTGGCGTCATTCCGAACTCGGTCATCGGCGTCGTGCCGATGACGATGGCACCCACGGCGCGGAGGCGCGCGACGCAGGTGGCATCGCGCGCGGCCGGACTCGCGTCGGTGAGATCGCTTCCGGCCCGGACAGGCAGCCCGGCCACGGCGGTCTGCTCCTTCACGACGAACGGAACGCCGTCGAGGGGCCCGAGCGGTGCACCGCGACGCCATCGGTCAGCCGAGGCCGCGGCCTCCGCGAGTGCGGCGTCGTCGCAGAAGTCGAGAATGGGGCCCATGCACGGGCGCTTCGAGGCCAGGTGGCGCGCCGCATCGAGGGCGTGGCGCACGGCGGCGACCGGAGTCGTCGTGCCCGCCGCATAGGCTGCCGTGCGCGTGGCAGAAGTACCGCCCCACGGCGGGGGCGGAAATGGCAGGCTCGCGTCTCCGGCATGACGCGGCGGTCGCCCGCCGATCGGGGTGTTGTCGAGCGGGACGTCGCCGAAGTGACGTGGCGCGATCTTCGGGAGCTCATCGATGCGCAGGTCGCCGCGCGTCACGCGGTAGATGATCGCGGAACCGGCCCTCGTCTTGCCGAGCGCCGCGAGGGACTTGAGGAATCGGCCGGAGATACGCGGAGGAGAAGTCATTCGTCGAACGTTCTCGAATGCCACGGGGAAGGAAATTGCCACGCGTCGCGCGGCTCGCCCGTGTGCAAGGCCGGACCGAGTAGCGGTCGCACGAGCGGCTCAGATGCCACTTGGCTGGGGGTTGCTTTTTCGGTGGCCATGTTCATCATCCTGCCGGAGTGACGCCGAACGCCGAACGCCGAGCCGCTACGGCGCGAGCCGGTTGAGCATGCGCGGGAACGGAATCGTTTCGCGCACGTGCGGAAGACCGCAGAGCCAGGCGACGGTTCGCTCGATGCCGAGGCCGAAGCCCGCGTGCGGGAAGGTCCCGTAGCGGCGCACGTCGACGAACCACTCGAAGGCCTCGGGCGGCAGCTCGTGCGCGGCGATCGCGGCCTCGAGCTTGCCGAGATCGTCTTCGCGCTGGCCGCCGCCCACAATCTCGCCGTAGCCCTCGGGCGCGAGCATGTCCATGTTGAGCGCGAGAGAGGGGTCGGTGGGGTCTGTCTTGAAGTAGAATGCCTTGAGGTCCATCGGATAGCGATGAACGATCACGGGGCGGTCGAACTGCGACGAGATCACCGTTTCTTCGTCGGCGCCGAAGTCGTCGCCCGCCTTCGCTTCGGCGTGGCCGTTCTTCTGGAGGAGGGCGATGGCCTCGGCGTAGGTGATCCGCGGAAAGGGCGCGACGACGCGTTCGAGCTTGGTGACGTCGCGTTCGAGGACCTTCAGCTCTTCGCGCCGCGCTTCGAGCACGCGGGCGACGACGAACGCGATGAACTCCTCGGCTAGCTGCATGTCCCCGGCGAGATCCATGAACGCGACCTCCGGCTCGACCATCCAGAACTCGGCGAGGTGCCGGCGCGTCTTGCTCTTCTCGGCGCGGAACGTGGGACCGAAGCAGTAGACGCGGCCGAAGGCCGCGGCCGCCGCTTCCATGTAGAGCTGCCCCGACTGGGTCAAATACGCCTTGTCGCCGTGGTAGTCGGTCTCGAAGAGCGTGCTCGTGCCCTCGCAGGCGTTCGGCGTGAAGATCGGTGCGTCGACGAGCGTGAATCCGCGGCCGTCGAAGAAGTCGCGGACGGCCTTGATGATCGTGTGCCGGATCCGCAAGATCGCGTGCTGCCGCTTGGAGCGGAGCCAGAGATGACGGTGGTCCATCAAGAAGTCGGTGCCATGCTCTTTCGGCCCGATGGGGTACTCGCGGGTCACCGCGGCGAGGACGCGCACGTCGGCTGCGTCGATCTCGAACGTGCCCTTGATCCGGCCGTGCTCCTTGACGACGCCGGTGACCTCGATCGACGACTCTTGCGCGACGCGGTCGGCCTGCGCGAACGCGTCCGGTGTGACGTTCTGCTTCGCCACGACGCATTGCACGATTCCGCTGCCGTCGCGCACCTCGAGGAAGTGAAGCTTCCCGCTGGAGCGGCGATGATAGAGCCACCCACGCACCGTGACCGTCTCGCCCACGTGCTTTGCCAGCTCGTCGACCCGCACGTCCGTCATGACGAGAGGAAATCACAAGAACGCCGCGGCGTCTCGGGGGCCGTCGTGAGGTCACCGCTTGGCGAGGCGTTGCCGCCGGCGCTCCGCGGCGCCGACATGAGCGTCGCGTTCGGCGTCGGAGTCGAGGCGCAGCGGCGGCACGGCCGTGGGCCGGAGCTCGTCGCTCATGGCCACGAAGGTGATCCGGCACTCGAGCGTCGGCCATTGCTCTCCGGTCACGGTGTCTTCGCCGAAGACGCTGACCTCGATCTCCATCGACGTCCCGAACGCCGCGGTCATCTGCGCGCGAAGGCGCACGACCTGGCCGATGCGCACCGGACGCTTGAAGAGCAGGTCGTCGACGAACACAGTGACGCAGGGCCGCCCCGAGTGCCGCTGCGCGCAGATGACCCCGCAGAGGTCGACCCAGGCCATGACCTGCCCGCCGAAGACGGTGCCGTAGAGGTTCGCGTGCTGCGGGAGGACGTACTCGAGCATCTCCGTCGCCGACGCCACGCGCGACTTGGGGAGGAGGGTGTTCATGGCCTCGCTCCGGTCTTTGGCCGCGACGAGGGGGGCGCTGTTGCAGAGCCGTCGCTGCGGCTGCTGCTCCACGCCGAGTGAGGCTGCCCGAGCCACGAGGCGAACTCCGCGCGGGCACCGGCAGACGCCTCGGCCTTGGCCACCAGCTTCACGCGGTCTTGCCTGGGCGCGTCGAGCGAGACGGTCTTCGTCTGGAGGCGTCCGTCGCGTGCGACGAGCACGTCGACCGCTTCGCCCGGGGCGCGTCCGCGGAGCTGCGCCTCGAGGCTCGCGCCTTCGACGCGCATTCCGCCGATGGCGATGAGCTCGTCGCCGGCGTCGATGCCGGCGCGCCAGGCGCCCGACCCGCGCGCGACGGTCGAGACGACCGAGCGCCCGCTATCGGCGCGCACGCGGACCCCGAGCGAGCAAGGCGCCGCGTCGTGTCGTGCCGTTCGTTCGATCGCGAGCCCCACGGTGGCCAGGGTGCGACCGTAGTCGATCTCGAGGGGCGCGCGGATCCAGGCGTCGAAGAGATCGCCCATCGGGGCCCCCGCGACGCGCTCGAAGAGCTCTTGCATCGCGTCTTCGGGGACGGCATGTCCGGCCGCGCCGTACTCCCTCCAGAGGCGACCGAGGACGGTGTCGAGCGAGCTCTTTCCGCTGCTCCGCGCCCGGATCTCGAGGTCGAGCAGCGCGCAAACCACCTCGCCTTTGCGGTAGTAGCTCACGCTGCTGTTGAGCGAGTTCTCGTCGGGCCGATAGAGCTTGATCCAGGCGTCGTAGCTGGCGTCTTCGAGCGCGTGAACGAAGCGCCCCGGCGTCTGATCGAGGTACGCGATCTCGGCGGCGAGGTGGTCGAGGTATTCGTCGATGGTGCAGAGGCGCGCGAGCGTAAGCACGCGCCAGTCGTAGTAGCTCGTGCCGCCCTCGAACCACCACAGCAGGCGCGTGTAGCACTCGTGACCGTAGCGGTACGGGGTGAGCCCTGCCGGGCGAATGCGCTTGATGTTCCAGGCGTGAAACGCCTCGTGGGCGACGAGCGAGAGGAGATCGAGGTACGCATCGCGCGTCGCGAAGCTGCCGGGCGACGCGATCAGAGCCGCGCTCGCGTTGTGCTCGAGGCCGCCGCGGCCGCGGGGCGACAGGTGCAGGAGAAGGTCGTACGCGTCGTAGGGCAGCTCCCCGCCGAAGAGGTTCGCTTCGGTCTCGAGGATCGTCTTGGTGTCGGCGACGAGACGCCGCACGTCGGCGTCGCTCGCGACCTTGGCCGGCCAGATGGCGTAGCCGTGCGGCTTGCCGCAGACCTCGAAGCGCTCTTCGCGGTGGACGCCGAGCTCGATGGGGCAGTCGACCAGCGTGTCGAAGTCGGGGGCATCGAAGCAGAGCACCCCGGCCGGCCCGCGCGCCGACGTGGCGACCTGGGCAACCGGCAGCGACGTGGCCGCCCGCCACCCCTGGGGGGCGGCGATCTCGACGCGCGCTCCGAGCTGTTCGTGGCCCTCGACGCCCATGAACAGGGCGGCGCCGACGAGAAACGCGTGGCTCTCGTCGACATGGTTGGTGCGAACGGTGAGCTCGCCGCCATAGACCTGATAGCGAACGACCGCGGTCTTGGCCCGGCCGGTCTGGACGCGCCAGGCGTTCTTACGGATCTTCGTGGCGACCGCGGGCGACTCCGCCGCGAGGCCCTCGACGTGCCGCGCGTACTCGCGCACGAGGTACGAACCCGGGGTCCACACCGGCATGAAGAGGACCACGGAGTCCGGGAGAGCGCCAGCGTGTCCACCCGACGCGGACAGCGTGATCTCGACATGAACGAGGTGCGTCTGGGGCGCCGGGATCGAGACGCGATGAACGATGGAGAGCGACGTCATGGCTCGCGATCGAGCGTAGCGTCTGCCGCGCTCCGCGTCTCACGCGCTTTTCTCACGGCGCTCGCGAAGCAGGCGACCGAGCGCGTCGCCTGCGGCGCGCGCGAGGACGCCGACGCGCTCGAGCGCAGCGGGCGCCTGGCCGATGCCGTCGGCGAAGACCACCGCGATCGGCTTGCCCTCGGCCACCACGGCGGCGACGATCACCTGGCCCGACGGCGGCGAGCGCATGACGGCGACCAGCGGCGCGTGGGCGACGTCCGCGGGGATGCGCGTCAGGCTCGGGCCGCTGCGATCGAAGGCCTCGTGAAACACCGTACGCAGCGCGTTGGGCAGGCGGACGGCGCGAAGCGCGTGCCGTTCCGCGAGATCGCGGGAACCGGCCCACCCCGTGAGCGCATCGCGGCGAACGGCGAAGACGCCCGCTCGCCGGGCCACCGCGCACGTTCCTTCCACGAGGAGGTCGAGGATCTCGTCGCGGTCCTGGGTCTCGCGCATCCGACCGACGACGGCGGCCAGCGCGTCGGGCTTGACGGCGCCTGGGGAGGCCGCGGATGGGGCCGTCGCCGCCTCGCCCGGGAACGGACCTCGTGCGGTCAGCGGCGGCGACGCGTGGTCGGGCATCGGAAGGGTGCTCGTGGCTTTGCGTCGCCTCAGATCGAGGATCGGGTCCGCGTCGGGCGGGTCCGAGCGACCGCGCATGCGCCCCCGGTCGGTCGCCTTCTCGATGGCCGGTGGCCCGACGTCGATGACGCGCTGCCAGCCGAGGTTCCGCCGCGTGAGGGGGATCGCGATGTCGAGATCGTCCGTGGGGACCTCGAGCGCGGCCACCGCCGCGTCGAAGGCGCTCGAACCGTACATGGGCGTCTGAAAGAAGCTCGGCGGGATCGGGCTGGGCGCGGGCGTCCAGATGGGGGCCGCGAGGGCTCGCATCCCCGGGTCGGGCTCCGGCTCGGAGTCGACGCGGGCCACGATGCGCAGGAGCGCCGCTTCCATCGTGGCGATCGACGTTCGCACCACCCGGACCGGGGCCTTCAGCCAGTAAGCCAGCTCCTCGACGGGGTGGGGGTCGCGCGCGTCCACCACCGCGACGTCGACCGTCCCCGTGCGCGGATCGCTGCGAACGGGGATCGCCAGCAGGCGGTCGCAGAGCCCCGGAGGCAGTCGGTCCACGAGGGCGGTCACGGGAGCGATGTGACGCATGTACGGCGCTTCGCCGCGCTCGAGCACCTGTTCGAGCCGCAGCGTGTCAATGGCGCGGGCCGCGAGCAGCGTGCGAACGAGCGACGTCCCTCGCGTGGCCGACAGAAAGAGCGCCTCGGCCAGCGCCGCCGGGGTCACGGCATCGGCGAGGAGCAGCGAGCGCGCGAGGGCGAAGGTCACTACAGCCGAGATTACCTTATAAATTGGGAAGAAAGTGGGACGCGCAGGGTCTGCCGTGGCAAGCTCGCCGCTGCGTGTCGAACGTCGAGCCTCAGTCCACGTCGCCCGTCACGTGGCGCGACCTCGTCGAGCGAACGCTCCCGATCGCGATGCTCTGCCTCGCCCTCATTGCGGTTCCGGTGCTCGTGCTCGAGCCGGCCGGGCTGCCGCGCCTCCGCGGGCTCGAGAAAGAGCTCGACGACGTGACCGCCGAGAACGCCGACAGCTATCGCGAGGTCGAGCGCCTGCGGGCCGAAGTGCGCGAGCTGCGCGACGACCCCGCCGCGGTCGAGCGCATCGCGCGAGGCGAGCTCGGGATGGTGCGCAAGAGCGAGGTCGTCTTTCAGTTCGGCAAGTGACGCGGCGGCCGCGGGCGGAACGCGGCGACGGTCGTCGAGACGTGCACCGAGACGTGCTAGACGCATGCCCGATGCGGTACGAAGCCGTCATTGGGCTCGAAGTCCACGCGCAGCTACTCACGAGGACGAAGGCGTTCTGCGGCTGCTCGACGGCGTACGGCGCGCCGCCGAACACGCAGGTGTGCCCCGTGTGTCTCGGCCTGCCGGGGGCGTTGCCCGTCCTCAATGGGGAGGCCGTTCGGCTCGCGGTCCGCACGGCGCTCGCGCTCTCTTGCGGGATTCGGCCGGCGAGCCGCTTCGCGCGTAAGAACTACTTCTATCCCGACCTCCCCAAGGGCTACCAGATCAGCCAGTTCGACGAACCGTTCAGCGATCGGGGCGAGCTCGAGATCGAGGTCGGCGGCGTCAAGAAGACGGTCGGTATCACGCGCGTCCACATGGAAGAAGACGCGGGCAAGAGTCACCACTCCGCTCCGCACTCCGTGGTCGATCTGAATCGGTCCGGCGTCCCGCTCGTCGAGATCGTCGGCGAGCCCGATCTCCGCAGCGGCGCCGAGGCGGCCGAGTATCTCCGCACGCTCCGCGAGATCCTGGTCTTCATCGGCGTGAACGATGGCAACCTCGAAGAGGGGAGCTTTCGCTGCGACGCGAACGTGAGCATCCGGCCCGTGGGCGAGACCCGGCTCGGAACGCGCGTCGAGCTGAAGAACATCAACTCGTTTCGTTTCGTCGAGAAGGCCATCGCCCACGAGATCGTGCGGCAGGCCGAGGTGCTCGACGCCGGGGGTCGCATCGTTCAGGAGACCCGCGGCTGGGACGAGGACACCGGGACCACGTTCAGCATGCGCAGCAAGGAAGAGGCGCAAGACTACCGCTACTTCCCGGACCCGGACCTCCCGCCGCTCCGGCTCGACGACGCCTTCGTCGCCGAGGTGCGCGGCTTGATGCCGGAGCTTCCCGAAGCCAAGCGTCGCCGGTTCACGGGCGAGATGGGTCTCACCCCCTATGCGGCGCAGGTGCTGACGGTGCATCCCGGAGTCGCCGCCTTCTTCGAAGAGGCGGCGAAGCGCCACGCCGGCGCAGGCCACGGGCCCGCCGGGGCGACTTCGAACGCGACCAAGGTCGCGAACTTCATTCAGAGCGAGATCCTCGGCGACGTCCAGACGCACGGGCTCGACGCGAAGATTCCGGTGAGCGCCGATCAGGTCGCCGCCCTCCTCGGGCTCGTCGATGGGGGGACCATCAGCGGCAAGCAAGCCAAGGAGGTCTACGCGGCGATCGCCGGGACCGCCGAGGCGCCCGCGGCGGTGGTCGCCCGGCTGGGGATGCAGCAGGTGAGCGACGCGGGCGCGATCGAGAGCCTCTGCAAGCGGCTCATCGAGCAGCACCCGAAGCAGGCCGACCAGCTCCGCGCGGGCAAGGTGAGCCTCACGGGCTTCTTCGTCGGTCTCGCGATGAAAGAGACGAAGGGGTCCGCGAACCCGCAGCTCGTCAACGAGGCCCTGAAGAAGCTCCTCGGACCCGGCTGAGCGCGTGGCGTCCATCGCGCGCCTCCAGGCAGCCTCCGCGCGCTCGCGGCTGCTGATCCTCGACGACAACGTCGAGCTCGTCGGGTCGCTGCACGCGGTCATCATGAGCGCCGAGCTCTCCGACGGGAGGGCGGCGTCGAACACCATCGAGGTCGTGACCGCGTCGCGCGGCGACGAGGGCCTCGCCATCGCCCGGACGCAGGGGTTCGACGTGGCCATCGTCGACGTGAAGCTCCCCGACATGAGCGGAGTCGATCTGATTCCCCTGCTTCGTGCGGCCTGCCCCTTCGGCGAAGTCGTGCTCATCACCGGCTTCGCCACGATGGACGCGGCCATGGGGGCGCTGAGGTCGGGCGCGTACGCGTTCATCCCGAAGTCGTTCCGGCCGGAGGAGCTCATCTCGACGGTCGAGCAGGCGCTGACCAAGGTGCGCCTGGCCCGCGAGCGCGAGGAACTCGAGCGCCGCTATCGCGCCCTCGTCGAGCTCACCGACGTGCTCGTCGTGGGCCTCGAAAAGGGGGGTCGCGTGGCGCTCTTCAACCGGAAGGCGGCTCTCTTCGCGGGGGTCGAGCCGGCGGCCGCGGCCGGCTGGCCGTTCGTCGACCGGTGGATGCCCGACGAAGACAAGGCGCGGATGCGCGAGGCCATCGGCAACGCGCGGAGCGGCAAGACGCAGGAGATCGAGACGGGGTTCACTGACGCCGAGGGCGGGCACGGGCCGGTGCGGGTCTCGTCGCGCGAGCTCAGAGAAGCGCCCACGCGCCGGCGCGTTCGCTGGCATCTCTCCATGGCGCGCGGAGCCGGCGACGAGGCCGCGCTCGTTTACGGGTTCGGTATCGACGTCACCGAGCGGCGCGCCCTCGAGAAGCGCGCCGCCGACGCCGAGGCGCTCTCGGCGATGGGCACGCTCGCCCTCAACCTGGCCCACGAGGTCCGCAACCCGCTCAACGCCGCCGTCTTGCAGCTCCATCTGCTGGGGCGGCAGGTCGACAAGCTCGCCATCGACGAAGAGTCGCGGGCGGCCCTCCGCCGCAAGGGCCAGATCGTAGGCGACGAGATCCAGCGACTCAGCCGGCTTCTCACCGAGTTCCTCGAGCTTGCGCGGCCGAGGGCGGCCGTGCGCGAGCTCGTTCACTTCGGGAAGCTGGTCGACGACGTCCTCGATCTGGAGCAGGGGTCCGCCGCGGCCCGGCGGGTGACCGTCGAGCGCGATCTGTCGAGCGAATGCGTTCTCGTGGGCGACCCCGAGAAGCTCAAACAGGTGATCTTGAACCTCGTCGTGAACGCGCTCGAGGCCATGAAAGACGGCGGCGCCCTCCGCGTGCGGGTCGCATGCGGTCCAGACGAAGTGCAGCTGACCGTGGCGGACACCGGCACCGGCATCGACGCCGCGAGCCTCAGCCAGGTCTTCGACCCGTTCTTCACGACGAAAGAGGCCGGCACGGGCCTCGGCCTCTCCATCGTGCGAAAGATCGTCGATCAGCACGGCGGCGAGATTCGCATCGAGAGCGAATCCTGCGTCGGCACCCAAGTAACGGTCTCGCTACCTCGCGGTCGCTAGCTGTTCTTTCTCTCGAGGAGAGAGGATTGGCCGCAGAGACGCAGAGGGCGCAAAGAGGAGGGTCGAAGCCGCCCGACCAGAACGGTGGACGCAAGAGCCCCTCGCCGCTCTCCACGGACCGGAGCGCGCACAAAACCGCTCTTCCTCTGCGCCCTCCGCGGCTCTGCGGCCAATCTCGGGCGCGACTACCTGCCGGGCGGTCGCATGGGAAGGGACGTGGTCGACGGGGGCGGGGGCGGCATCCGCGGGGAGCTTTCGGAGGACTCGCCGGCCGTGTCGATCGCCTGGATCGCCGTGAAGAGCCGCTCCATCCCCAGCTCGAGCGCGCCCTCTTTCTGAAAGAGGCCGGCCACGCGAACGAGGCGAAGCGACGTGGTCTTCCCGAGGTCGATCTCGCGCTCGACGAACGCTTCGAACGAGGGAAAGCGCTTGGCCTCGTAGAGGCGGCGCGTCTGGATGTCTTTCAAGACGACGCCGATGTCGAAGAACGTCTTGTTGAGGTTCTTCCGGAAGGTCTTGATCTTCGACAGCGCCGAGTGGAGATCGCTGACGCGCTGCTTGATGTCCTCGGCATCGACGGGGGTGCGAATGGTCGCCCGCGCGCTGCCCGGGAGCGGCGGCTCGGCCGCCCGAGCACGGGCCTCTGCAGCATGCTTGGCCGCGTGGCGAGCCGCCCAGGGGGCCGCGCCTCGGAGGCCGAGCTTACGTTTCACCCCACCCGCCTCTTCCTTGCCCGCGGCCCCCTTGGCTCCCGGCTTGGCCGGCGCCCCCGGCCGCATCGAGCCCTTCGTCACCGCAGACTTCTTCGTCTTCGCCATATCGATCTCGGTTCGGGACAAGCCCCTGAAAAGCTACGGCTTCGTGCCCGTTTTCCCCCGGCCAGGCTTGGGCGGCTTGCGGGGGTGACTCGCGCAAAAACGCCAAGGGCCAATTACCAGAGTTGTCTGCTGCGCGTCTACTCGTGAAATGCAGCGCAGGGCGTGAGAGGCTACGATTCGCCCGCCGATGGCAGTCCTCACCCCGATGAACGACCACGACGCGCGCGAACTCCTCGCGCATTACGGCCTCGGGCCGCCCCGAGCGCTCGTCGGCCTCACCGCGGGAAGCGTGAACTCGAACTTCGCGATCGATCTCGACGGACGCCGCCTTTTCCTGCGGGTCTATGAAGAGCGCGACCGGCGCGGCGCCGTCTCCGAGACCGCGATGGTCGAGCGGCTCGCGGGCGCGGGCGTCCCCACCCCGGCGCCGCTGCGACGCATCGACGGGGGGCTCGTGTCGGACATGCGCGGCAAACCGGCGGCGCTCTTTCCGTGGCGCCCGGGCGCGATGCGCTGCCAGGCCAGCGTGACCGTCGACGACGTCTTGCAGCTCGGCGAAGCGCTGGCGCGCGTCCACGTGGCGGGGGCCACGGAGGTCCGCGACGAGAGCCGCTTTCGCTACGAGGACCTCGACGCCCGGCTCGACCGCATCGCGGCGAGCGGCGACGCGCGCTTCGCGCCGAGGGTCCCGACGCTGCGGGACGCTCTGGCGACCGCGCACGCGGCGCGCGATATCGGGCTGCCGCGGGGGCTCATTCACGGCGACCTGTTCCGCGACAACGTGCTCTGGGAGGGCCCGCGGCTCGCCGCCCTGCTCGACTTCGAGAGCGCTTCGGACGGAACCTTCGCCTACGATCTCATGGTGACCGCCCTGGCCTGGTGCGTGGGCGACGACCTCGACGTCCGCCTCGCCCGGGCCCTTCGTGAGGGGTACGAGCGTGTCCGACCCCTCACCCTCCGGGAGCGCGAGGGGCTCGCTTCCGAAGGTGCGTTCGCGGCGCTCCGCTTCGCCGTCACGCGCATCACAGACTTCGCGATGCGCGCGCCGTCGGGCGGCCCTCCGCCGGCCAAGAACTGGCGCCGCTTCATGATGCGCTTCGATAAGCTTCGCTCGCTTGGCTCGGCCGGCTTGCGCGACGTGCTCGGCGACTGAACCACCGGCGGAGACCACGGGAGCACCCCCCGAGATGGGCCACGACGAGCACTTCCTCGAGCGCCTCGACCGGGTTCACCGGGACCAGGTGGAGCTCGCGCTCGGCCTCTATCGGGACCACGAGCTCGTCCGGGCCATCCTTTCGGACGCGCGCCTGCCGCCCGACGCCGAGCGGGTCGCGCTGGCCCTCGAAGACGGTGGCGGCGGCCCGCACGTGGTGGTCGCGCGCAACGGCGCGTTCGTCACGTGCCTCGGCGAGGGGATGAGCACGGGCTCGCTCCCGATCATCTCGCGCGCCCACCTCGAGGGGCTCGCGGTCAAGACGGAGCGCGTCCGCGAGGGCCTCGCCCTAGCTCGCAAGCGGGGAGTGAACGAGTCGCAGCTCCTCGAGCGCCTCGAGCAGGCCGGCCCGGCGGTGTCCCGCGAAGACTTCGTGAGCGCCTCCGCGCTGCTCGGCCCCGCGGTGCCGTTGCTCACCGGGATCTACGTCTCGTGGGCGCAGGCGCTCGAAGAGATCTTTCCGCTCCTGCACTCGTCGCGCACCTGGGCTCCGGCGATCCGGAAGCGCTCGGAGGAGTCCATCGCGCGCGGCGCGTGGGCGATGGCCCACTCGGCCATGGTCCTCGTCAACTCCGCGACGCGCGAGTGGGTGCGCGAGTGGGCCGAGCTCCCGGCGCACGAGAACCTCTCGCCCTGGTCGTTCCTGACGATGACGTCCGCGTTCCCGTTCGTCATTCGCGCGGCCTGGCTGGCGGGGCGGCTCGGAAAGCCGATGATTCACTCGTACAAGACGCGCTTCACGAAGGCGATCAACTCGATTGACCTGCGCGAGGCGGGATGGGGGCTCGCGTGCATGGGCCTCCGACACGCGTCGCTTCGCGCCGAGGCCTTTCGCGCGCTGCAGGCGCCGGTCGCTTCCGGCGGATCCGGGCGCGAGGCGTGGGTCGACCAGGGCTACACGTACTTCGCGGAGATCGCGCGCATCCTCGAGGCGAAGGAAGACGAGCTCCGCGCCGAGGGCAATCAGCTCGGGCGCGACTTCGTGCTCGTGCGCACCGACTGGCTACCCGAGACGTCGCGTTACAGCTTCAGGAAGCGCGAGCGGGTGCCGGATGACCTGGTGCTGCCGGGCCTCTTCGACGGGTGGCACGACGCGAACAACGGAGAGCGGAGCGCCGACCTCATGCTGCTCGGGGTCGTGGCGGCGGCTCGAGCCCGGGCCGAAGACTTCTACTTCCCCGCGTCGATGCTCCACGCGATCGGGCCGCCGGACCTGGCGGTCGACGGCGAGTCGATGGTCAAGATGCGGCGCAAGCTCCAGGGGATCTCGAACACGGTGCGTCACGGCGAGCGCCCCGGTCGAAACGACCCGTGTCCGTGCGGCGGCGGCAAGAAATACAAGAAGTGCCACGGCCGCTGACGGTCACGACGCGGCGGCGGGCGTCTCGTCGGCGACGCGCAGGCGCCCCAGCGGCGTCCGCAGCTCGGCCCGCAGCTTCTCGAGATTCGCGGCCACCCTGGCCAGCGCCGCGGCCTGGCCCTCGACCGCCGCCCTGGTCGTCGCTTCGTCTTCGTTGCCCGAGCCGCGCGCGTCTCTTGCGGCGCGCAGGACCTCGACCACCTCGCGGTGCAGCTCTTGCCCGGCGCTCACCACCCAGGCGTCGAGCTTCTTCGCGAAGTCTTCGATCATCTCGTCGAGCTTGGGGGCGACCTTCTTCGCCGTCTCGCGCATGGCCTCGGGGCCGAGTTCGTTCGCCCGCTTCTTGAACTCTTCGTGGATCTTGCCGCGGGCGAACATCGCGAAGATCGCCGGCCCCGCCACGGCGAGGACGCCCCCGACCATCAGGTTCACGGCCATCAGCGCGACCCCGCCGAACATCAGGGCCACGACGCCGACGTCGTACTTGATGGTGTCGATCCGGACGTCGAGCCGCGTCGCGTCGTTCCCCAGGAGCGTCGCCACGCGGCGCGCGTCGTCCTGCGCGTCTTCGCGAACGAGCGCGATCGTCTTTTCGCCGAGCTGCTCGAGCTTGGTCGCGATCTCCTTCGTCTCGGCCTCGGCCCACTGCTTGAACGCGTCTTCGAGGAAGGCGGGGAGGAATTGCTTGAGCTCTTGAGCCTTGGCCGATTCGATGACGTTCGGGAGCTGCCGGCAGATGTCGTCGACGAAGCGGTCGAGATCCTTCCGGGCCCCCGTCTTGATCGCGCCGACCTCTTCGCGGATCTGCACGCGCCGCTGCTCGATGCTGCCCGACTTGCCTGCGAGGTCTTTTTCGAGGGCCTCGATGCGACGGTCGATCTGCTCGCCGTTCATCATGATGCTTCGCCGCCGCGCGTCGACCCCTTTGGAGAGGAGCTGCGCGACGCCGAGCCCCTCGCCGAGCGCGTTGTCGAGGAGGATTCGCCCTCGCTCTTCGGCGAGGAATCGCGTCAGGTGGGCGATGAGCTCGGGGAGGCCGCTCCCGGGCGTGTTCGGGCCGTCGCCGCTCAGCGCCGCCTCGGCGCTCACCGGAAAGACCACGGGGTCCTTCACGAGCGCCGACAGGTGATGCTTCGCGTACGCGAGGGCCTCGGCCTGCTCGTCGGCCGAAAGGAGGTCCCACTTGGTGATGACGAAGATGATCTTGTCGCGCGACGCCTTGAGGAGCTTGTCGTTGAGGAAGACGCGCTCGCTCTCCTTCAGGATCTGCCCCGCGTCGAGGAGGAAGAGCACGGCGTCGGCGCGCGGAATGTAGCTGTACGTGATGTCCGCGCGCTGGAGGGAGAGGTCGTTCACGCCGGGTGTGTCGACGAGGAGAATGCGCTCGCTGAGGAGCGGGGCGGGGTAGCCGATCTCGAGGTGATCGACGTCGTCGGTCGCCGCGCCGCCAACGGCGAAGCGCTTGGCCTCGTCGAAGGGAATCGGGCGGCGGTCGCCGTTGGGCGCGACCACGAACGCTTCGGGCTGCGCCGCCCACCGAATGTGGTGGATCGTCGCGGTGGTCGGCGTGACGCCGACGGGGAGCGCGTGCTTGCCGAGCAGCGCGTTCACGAACGTGGTCTTGCCGTGGTTGAACTCGCCCACGACCACGAGGTGAAATCGATCCTCGACGAGCTTCTTCACGAGCTCGCGATCGACCCGCTCGCGCAGGCTCTTCGTCCCGAGGGACGTGGCGATGTCGCCGAGCCCCTGCAGCGCGCCGACGATCTCGTCGCGCTTCGTGAAGAACGCATCGAGCGCGGGCCTGGCGGCGCCGGTCTGACCGTTTGCGGACATCAAGCGTCTCCCTTGAGGAGCGACGCGACGCGTTCGTCGACCTCGGTCATCGTGAGGCCCGGCCGCTGCCCGAGCTCGGCGACGCCGACCGCCTCGCGAAAGAGCTGGCTCTCGCCGAACACCCGCATGGCGAGGACGCGCTTGGGCAGCCAGGGGTGGGTGGCGAAGACTTCCAGGTACCTGCCGATGCCGTGGCTGCCCTCTTCGTGTTGCTCGAGGAACGCGTCGAGGTTGAATTCTTCGTAGAGCTTCCGCGACCCGACCGCGAGCTTGGTGATGGCGCGCTCCGCGGCGTGCTGATCGCGGCTGACGAGCATGCCGGCGCGGTCGCAGGTGATCTCGGCGCGGCGCGACCACGTCCGGAGCGCGACGAGCGCCGGCTGCAGGATCCAGGGCACGAACATTCCCGCCATGTACGTGAGGTAGTGGAGCGCGGTCAGGTAGGAGACGTGCGAGTTGTGGATGTGACCGCACTCGTGCCCGATGACGGTGAGGAGCTCCTCGTCCGTGTACTGATCGACCAGCGCCGAGTGCACCATGATGAACGAGTCGTCGTTCGTTCCCAGCGTCCCGGCGTTGAAGACGGGGCTGTTCACGACGAAGACCTGCGGCATCGTGATCTGGAGCGTGTCGCACGCCGTCTTCGTGATCCGGTGGATCCGGGAGAACTGCCGGTCGCTCACCTTGACGGCGTGGCCGAGGAGCTGATGCTTCCCCAGCTGCTTGAAGAGGCGCACGCTCGCCTCGACCGCCAGAGCCACCGGTTTGGTGTTCTCGAATGCGATGCGCGACTGGCGATCGAACGAGTAGGTGTACTCGTGCCCGGTCGCCAGGGCTCCGCCGGAGCGTTCGGCCTTCTTTCGGGCAACGAAGGCATCGAAATCGAGGTTGGGTGCTTGCGCCATGTCGTTTCTGAGGCTCCGTACCTCAGAGCCTAAGCACCTGGGCTTCGATCCGCAATTCGCGGCGTATCGCGGCGTCGGCGCGCCCGATTCGTTCGGAGGCACTTCACTGACTTTTCAGGCCGCCCGTGACGAAGCGCGTGCCGGTCGGCGCTGGCAGAAGCGCGCCCGAGGCCACGACGACGACCCCCGCGGCGAGGGCCACGCCCGCGCCCGCGAGGGCCCAGCTGGCCCACGCCGGCCAGCGGTGTGCGCCGGTCTTGGCACCTTCGACCGCCGGCGCGGGAGGAACGCGCGTCCACGCGGGCGCGACGGGCCCGTCGGCGAAGGGACCGCAGACGTCGGCCTCGCACTGCGCGACGCGAACCGTGCCCGGCTCCTTGCCCGCTGCCACGGCGAGCCACGAGGGGCAGGCGACGGCCCCCGCGTTCACGGACGGCACCGCGGTGCCCGCGGCCGGCGCGATAGCGCCGACGCTACCGATCGTGCCGGCCACCCCACCGGCGACCCCACCGCCAACCGTCGCATGTCCGAGATCGGCCAGGGAGCAAGGCACGATCGTGGGCGCGTCGATCACGATGCTCGAGCTCCCCGCGGCGAGCTCGAGCCACCCGGCCCAGACCGGCGCGCCATCGGCCGTGACGACCAGCACGTGGGGACCCGCGATCGTGACGACGGAGACGAAGGAGCGAGTCGTGCCGCGCCGCGTCTCGGCGGTTGCCTGCAGCGCGCGCTCGATGGGGCGCCCGTCGAGCCGCGCCGCGTCGTCTCCGGGGAGCGAGAGCGAGACGGTCACGGGCACCGCGCCTGCGGACGGACCTGCGGCTGCGACCTCCCCGATTCCCGCCACGCGCCCGCCGTCGAGCGCCTCGGCGCGGAGCCACGCGCGCTCCGAGGCTTCGATGTCCTCGGGAGGCACTCGCCGCCAGCGCGTCGCGCGCGCGCGCTCGACCTCCGCCATGAGCCACGCCGATTGTGGAAGCTCCGGGTGGGCGCGGAGCAGCGCCTCGGCCGCGGCCGTCGCGCGCTCGACGCCCTCGCCGTCGCGCGCGGCGATTGCGTCGCGCGCGCGGTCGAGCAGGTCTTCGATCGAATCGGCCTTCGCGAGGTCGACGGCGATCGCCGCCGGGTGCCTCTCGGCCGGCGGCGCCACCGCCAAGCCGCGCGTCCGGGCCCAGCTCGACAGCGCTCGAAGCTCCGCGGCGCCCGGCGGCTCCGGCGAGATCCAGACGAACGTCACGGGAGCCTCTCCGATCACGGCCGCGCTTTCTTCTTCGCCTTCGGTGCCGCCGGCTTCTTGCCCGCGCCGGCCGCGTCAAGCTCGCGGATGGCGTCGATGACCGCGTCGGCGTGCCCGTCGACCTTCACGCTCCTCCAGATCCGGGCGAGCGCCCCGTCGGGCGCGATGAGGAACGTCGACCGAAGGGTGCCTTCGATCTCCTTTCCGTACATCATCTTCTTGCCCCACGCCCCGTACGCCTTGTGCGCGACAAGGTCGGGGTCGCTGAGGAGCGGGAACCCGATCTTGATCTTGTCGCGGAACGAGCCGTGGCTCTTCACGGAGTCTTTCGACACGCCGACCACAGCCGCGCCGAGCTTGCGAAGACGAGGGAGCGCGGCCGTGAAATCCTGGGCTTCGCGCGTGCAGCCGGGCGTATTGTCCCGCGGATAGAAGTAGAGAACGAGCCACTTGCCCTCGAAGTCGCCGAGCGCCTTGGGCCCCTCGGCGCCCCCGGCGTCGCTCTCGAGGGCGAACTCCGGCGCCGCTGCGCCTACAAGAGGGGTGATGGCGGTCATGCGGGAGAGTCTACTGCCCATGGCGCAGTCCGAAAAGATTGGCGAGTATTGGAGGCTCCGTGCAGATCAATTTCGGCGGCCGCGAGATCGCCCTCAAGCTCGTTTACTACGGCCCCGCCCTCAGCGGGAAGACGACCAACCTGCGGTCGCTTCACCAGCTGACGACCGAGGGCGCGCGCGGGCGCCTCATGACGCTCGAGACCAAAGACGACCGCACCCTCTTCTTCGACATGCTGCCTCTCGCCCTTCGCGCCGAGGGCGCGCGAGGCGCCCCTTCGACTGGGATGACGCTCCGGATCAAGATCTTCACCGTGCCGGGGCAGATCCTCCACGCGTCGACCCGCCGGCTCGTCTTGCAGGGGGCCGATGGCGTCGCCTTCATCGCCGACTCGCAGATCAGCGAGACGGAGCACAACGCGGCGTCGTTCTTCGACCTGCGCCAGAACCTCAAAGAGATGAGCTTGAACATCAAGGCGCTGCCGCTCGTCATTCAGTTCAACAAGCGGGACCTCGAGCGCGTCCGCCCCGACCAGGAGCTCGCGGTGCTCGCGAGCCGTGGCCGCGAGCCGGTCTTCAAGGCCAGCGCGGTGAACGGTCAGGGCGTCCTCGAGACGTTCTTCGGCCTCTTGCACCAGACGTGGGCCAAGCTCGACGGCGAGCACCAGATCGCCAAGATGATCGGCGTGCCGTCCGACCAGCTCCTGCCGATGGCCGCGCGCCAGCTCGGGATCAAGACCGACGTGCAGACGCTCCTCGCGTCGTGCGTCGGCGGCGCCCTCGTTCGCGCCCCGCAGGTGACCCCGTGACCGCGCAAGCGCCGGACGTCAGCGTCGACGACCTGCTCCTCGACGGCAGGATCAGCCTCGAAGACATGGTCGACCGCGACGCGCTCGACGAGCTCTGTCGGAGCTTCGCGTCGCTCTTCGGAATCTCCGTACGGATCTACTCGAAGGAGGGCGCGCTCGTCGCAGACACGGCGGGCGAGCAAGAGCTCTGCGTGTACGTGAACACGACCACCGATGGGCGGCGGGCGTGTTCGTCGACGGTCGCCGCCGTGCGCTCGCGAGACGCCGGGCCTTCGGGCGACGTGATGCACCCGTGCTTCACGGGCGCCGCGTATCGCATCATCGCGCTCGAGTACGACGGCCGGGTCGTCGGCCGCCTGATCGTGGGGCCGTTCCTGCCAGCGAACGTGACCGACGCCCCGGCCACGCTCCTCGACATTCCGGGCATCGCCACGGAGCGCGCGGCGACCCTGCTCGCCAAGATGCCGCGCGCGAAGCTCGAGACGGTCACCCGGATCGCCGCGCACCTCAAGGCGTCACTCGACCTCATCTTGTTCAGCGGCCACAAGGCCTTCGTGACGAGCAAGATGCACCTCATGAGCGTGCGCGAGAGCTATCGCCAGCTCGAAGAGAAGACGGCGCGGCTCCAGGAGGCGTTCGATCGCCTGAAGGAGCTCGATCGGCTCAAGAGCAATTTCCTCGCGACCGTCAGCCACGAGCTCCGCACGCCGCTCACCTCGATCATCGGCTACAGCGAGATGCTCGGCGAGGGGTTCGCCGGGCAGCTCACCGCCGAGCAGCTCGACTTCGTGAAGACCATTCACGGCAAAGGCGATCAGCTCCTGTCGCTCATCATGAGTCTGCTCGACCTGAGCAAGCTCGAGAGCGGCACGATGCGCATGACCATGGGAACGATGCGCCTCGAGCCGGTACTGGCCGAAGTGGTCTCCACGCTCGCGCCGACCGCCCGCAAGAAGCGGGTCAAGCTCGCCCTCGCGCCGTCGGGGCTGCTCGCCGAGCTGCGGGGCGACCCCGAGCGCCTCCGGCAGGTGTTCTTGAACCTGGTCGAGAACGCGATCAAGTTCACCCCGGCAGACGGCACGGTGACCTTGAGCGCCGCCATGATCGACGACGACGGCACTTCACCCGACGACGGGAGCGAAGGCGACGACGACTCCGGCCTCGCGCTGCTCGCGCCCGTACGGACTCTGGTCGAGGTTCGCGTCGCGGACACCGGCATCGGTATCGCGGCGCGGGAGCGACCGCGCGTCTTCGACCCGTTCTATCAGGTCGACTCGTCGAGCACGCGCGAGTACGGCGGCACCGGCCTCGGCCTGTCGATCGTGAAGCGCCTCGTCGAGGGGCACGGCGGCTCGATCCGGATCGAAGACAATCGCCCCACGGGGACGGTGTTCGCCGTCCGCCTGCCCCAGGCCCCGCCGTGAACGAGGCCGGCCGCGTCGCGATGCTCTCGCGGATCCTCGCGGCGTCGGCCGGCGGCATCGCGACCGGGATCGGCGACGACGCGGCCGTCCTCGAGGTCGCCGGCGCGGCTGCGGAGCGCGGCCGTCTGGTCTGGACGATCGACGAACAGGTCGACGGCTCTCACTTCCGCCGCGACCTGGCGTCGTGGCGCGACGTCGGCTGGCGGAGCTTCATGGCCGCAGCCAGCGACATCGCCGCGATGGGCGCGGTTCCGTGGTGCGCGCTCTCGTCGCTCGTCGTTCCCGACGATGTCGACGACGCCGCGCTCGAAGAGCTCGCCCGGGGCCAGCGGGCCGCCGCGGAGACCCTGGGCGCTCCCGTCGTCGGAGGCAACCTCGCCAGGGGTCCCGCGCTTTCGGTCGCCACGACCCTCCTGGGCACGTGCGAGACCCCCGTCCTCCGGCGCGGCGCCCGTCCGGGAGACGGGCTCTGGCTGGCAGGCCGCGTCGGGCTCGCGGCGGCGGGCCTGCGCGCTCTCGAGGCGCGGAAGGGGGGGGAGGCTCCTCTCTCTGTGGCCATCGACGCGTGGCGCACGCCGCGAGCGCTCGTGGCCGAGGGTCGCGCGATGCGACCGGTCGCGCACGCCGCCGTCGACGTGTCCGACGGGCTCGCGCGCGACGTGGGCCACATCGCCGAAGCGAGCGGCGTGCGAGTCGTGCTCGACGCCGGCGCGCTCCTCTCTGACGGCGTGCTCGCCAGCGTCGCCCTCGCGCTCGCGGCCGAGGCGCTCGAGTTGGCCCTCTACGGCGGCGAAGACTACGCGATCGTCGCCGCGAGCCCGGTCCCGATCGCGGGCTTCCGTCGCATCGGAGACGTGACGTCAGGCCAGGGGGTCGCGCTGCGAGGCTCGAACGGAGAGGATCCGATCGAGCCGCGCGGCTTCGACCACTTCACATCTGGCAAGCCGAGGGCAGCTTCACGCTCTTGAGGATCTGACGGAGCTGGTTGAGCTCGGGCGCGTTGCCGGCGGGACCCACCTGGGACGCGAACATGTCGCACTGCGCCGCCAGCGCGTTGATCTGGAACCCCTCGGGCGACGACCCGAGCGACTTGGCCTGCGCGCGCATCGCGTTGCAGCACTCTTTGATCTTGAGCTGGTTGGTGTTGTAGCCCCCACCGCCGCTGGCCTTCTTGCCAGCCTCGGGCGCTGCGTCTGCATCCGGACCCCCGTCGTCGGTCAGGGGTGCAAGCTCCGTGACCGTGGGCGTGCTCGCGGGCGGCGGCGGCGCGCCTGCGTCTTCCACCGCGGGCTCCTTCTTTGGGCAGCCCGTGACGAGCACCGGAAGGAACACGGAAAACGCCAAGAAGACGAGGGTGCGGCGAACGGGCGATCGCGTCATAGCGGCCGAGACTACTGCGTCCTCCGGGGGATCGCGCAATTTTCGAAGCCGAGGAGAGCCGCGAAGGCGCAGAGACACGAAGGATTTTGGGTTCGGCGCAAGCGTGCCCGAGCTTGCATCGATCCTGTGAGTCCTCCGCGTCTTTGCGGTCTCTCGGTTCTCTGGTTTGTTTTAGGAGCAGCCCATGGAGTTGCCGCAGTTGAGGCACTTGTAGCAAGCGCCGTTGCGGACGGTGATGTGGCCGCAGACGTCGCAGACGGGCGCGTCGCCCATCATCGTGTCGAGCTGGGCGTCGAGGGGGGAGCCGTCGACGCGGGCGCCGTCGAGTATTCGCACTTCGGGCCGTGCTTCGTTGAGGGTCTCGCTCATGGCGGCGCTTCGCGCCGTGGCCTCGCGCGTGTGGGGGAGCGGCCGGGAGTCGGCGACCGCCGGGAGGGGCCGCAGGCTCGGCGGCTCGGGCGGGGTTCCCTGGTGGTGCGCCGAGTCGAGCGGCGACGAATCGATCTCCGGCTTGATGTGCGCGAGATCGTGGCGGTGCAGATACTCGACGCCGAGCGACCGGAAGATGAAGTCGACGATCGACGTCGCGAACTTCACGTAGGGGTGCCCCTCGACCGGGCCCTGCGGCTCGAAGCGCGTGAACGTGAACTGATCCACGTACGTCTGGAGCGGCACGCCGTATTGCAGGCCCACGCTCACGCTCATCGCGAAGCAGTTCATGAGGCTGCGGAAGGCGGCGCCCTCCTTGTGCATGTCGATGAAGATCTCGCCGAGCGTCCCGTCTTCGTACTCGCCGGTCCGGAGGAAGATCTTGTGACCGCCGACGCGGGCCTCTTGCGTATACCCATGGCGACGCTTCGGCAGGCGGATGCGCTGGCCGTACATTCGCGTGTTCGGCGTCATCTGCAGCGAGAGCTGGGCGCTCTCGGTGGCGGTGCTCTGCGGCAGCGGCGCGAGCAGCGGCTCGGGCGCGTTCGCGACCGTCGCTGCCTTCTTTTCGCTCTTCTCGCTCTTCTCGCCGGAGCTCGAGAGCGGCTGGCTCGCCTTGCACCCGTCGCGGTACAGGGCGACGGCCTTGAGTCCGAGCCGCCAGCCCTGCTCGTAGATCGTCTGCACGTCGTCTACCGACGCGTCGTTCGGGAGGTTGACCGTCTTCGAGATGGCGCCGCTCAGGAAGGGCTGCGTCGCCGCCATCATTCGAACGTGCGCCATGGGCGCGAGATAACGGACGCCCTTCTTGCCGCAACGGTTCGCGCAATCGAACACGTTGTAGTGCGCCTCTTTGAGATAGGGCGCGCCCTCGATCGTCATGTGGCCGACGATCACGTCCTGCGCTTCTTCGATCTCGGAGCGCGAGAAGCCCACGTGCTCGAGCAGCGAGAAGCCCCTCTTCGAGCGGAGCTCCTTGGTCGCCCCGAGGCGCTCGTAGGCCTCTTCCCCGAGGATCCATGCGGCGAACGCGCTGTCGAGGTCGAAGACGCCGGGTATGGCGTTCTCGACCTTCCCCAGCTCGGCGTCGGTGAACCCTTTGGCCTTCAGGGTGCGGCGGTTGATGTTGGGGGCCGTGAGGAGCGTGTTCGTACCCGAGACGAAGGCGACGATCTCCTGGACCTCGCGCTCTCCGTACCCGAGCCGCCGGAGCGCGTGCGGGACGGTCTGGTTCACGATCTTGAAGTAGCCGCCGCCGGCGAGCTTCTTGAACTTCACCAGCGCGAAGTCGGGCTCGATGCCCGTCGTGTCGCAATCCATGAGCAAGCCGATCGTTCCCGTCGGCGCGAGCACCGTGGCCTGCGCGTTCCGGTAGCCGTGCGCTTCGCCGAGCCGAACCGCCTCGTCCCAGTCTTCGCAGGCCGAACGATAGAGATCGCCGGGGATCGCCAGCGTCTCGCCGGGGAGACGGCACGCCTCGCGATCGATGCCGTACGCAGCGTCGCGGTGCATGCGCATGACGCGGAGCATCGGCTCGCGGTTCTTGGCGTAGCCGGGGAAGGGCCCCGTCACCTCGGCCATCTCGGCGCTCACGCGGTACGCGTGGCCGCACATGATCGCGGTGAGCGCCGCGGCGATCGCGCGGCCCTCGCGGCTGTCGTAGGAGACGCCGACCGACATGAGGAGGCTGCCGAGGTTCGCGTAGCCGAGGCCGAGGGGCCGGTAGTCGTGGCTGTTACGCGCGATCGTTGCGGTCGGGTAGCTCGAGAGATCGACGAGGATCTCCTGGGCGATGAAGAACACGCGGCACGCGTGGCGATAGCCTTCGATGTCGAACGACCCGTCCTCGTGCAAGAACTTGGTGAGGTTCACGCTCGACAGGTTGCAGGCCGTGTCGTCGAGGAACATGTACTCGGAGCACGGATTCGACGCGTTGATGCGGCCCGAGTTCGGGCAGGTGTGCCAGCGGTTGATGGTCGAGTCGTACTGCACGCCGGGGTCGGCGCAGTTCCACGCGGCGTCGGCCACTTGCCGCAAGAGGTCCTTCGCGTCGAGCGTCTCGCAGACCTCGCCGGTCGTGCGAAAGCGCGTCTGCCATTTGCCGCCGGCGAGCGCCGAGTGCATGAACTCGTCGGTCACGCGCACGCTGTTGTTCGAGTTCTGCCCGCTGATCGTGTGGTAGGCCTCGCCGTTGAAGTCCGAGCTGTAGCCGGCGGCGATGAGGGCGTGCGCCTTCTTCTCTTCGCTCGCCTTCCAGCCGATGAAGCCGGAGATCTCCGGGTGGTCCATGTCGAGGCACACCATCTTGGCCGCGCGCCTCGTGGTCCCGCCGCTCTTGGTCGCGCCCGCCGCGCGGTCGAGGACCTCGAGGAACGACATGAGACCCGACGACGTGCCGCCTCCCGAGAGCTTCTCCTGCTTGCCGCGGATCGCGCTGAAGTTCGAGCCAGTGCCCGAGCCATACTTGAAGAGGCGCGCCTCCGACTTGCAGAGGTCGTAGATGGACATGAGGTCGTCCTTCGCCGACTGGATGAAGCACGCCGAGCACTGGGGCCGCTCGTACGCCGTCTTCGTCTCGAGGACCGTCTCGGTCTCGTCGTCCCAGGCCCAGTTTCCCCCCGACCCGGGGATCTTGTACTCGTGCCAGAGCCCGAGGTTGAACCAGACCGGCGAGTTGAACGCGCCGAACTGATTGACGAGCAGGTACGAGAGCTCGGCCTCGAACGTGTCGGCGTCGGTCTTCGTGGCGAAGTAGCGGCTGCCCGCGGTTCGGATCGTGTGCGAGAGGCGATGCACGACCTGGCGAACGCTGGTCTCGCCGAGATCTTTGTCGCCGTAGAGGCCCGCCTTGCGGAAGTACTTCGAGATGAGGATGTCGCTCGCGAGCTGGCTCCAGCTCGCGGGGACCTCGGCGCCGTCCATCTTGAACACGACGCTGCCGTCGGGGTTCGAGATCGTGCTCGATCGCCGCTCGTAGACGACGGCGTCGAGAGGATCGTTGCCGGGGGTGGTCAAGCGACGATCGACCCTCACGCCCCTCGAGGAGCGTTTCTTCGCGGACTTCTCGGGCGCTTCCGCGTGCGTCTGAACGTCGCCGTCGGCGGGGCGTCGCTTGGCGGCGGGTTTCGGCGGCGCGTCGTTCTTCGCTTTCGCCTCTTTCGCTTCCTTCGCGATCGAGCGCGTCAGCTTGGCGTGACCGTTGCGCATTCCCAAACCATTCCCATTGAAGTCCGAATTCGCCATTGTACCGCCCTCCTTCGACCCGATCCGCCGCGCCTCGTTGTCTGCATCTGCCTGAGCTGCCCTGCCAAAGCCTCTGCCTGGGACACCACGCGCCGACACACCACGCGCGAGCCACCTCCCGGCACGCCGGCATCAGCTGATGCGGGCGCCGAGAGAGGTCGTCAGGTTGTCGAGCCGTTCAGTGTCGGCCGGGCCTGAACAAGCCCAGCCAAGAAAGATGCCAATAGCCTGCTATCTCGTTCAGCTTCTCCGCCGCGCGGAGCCCGCGCAGAACACAAAGAAACCCCCCCGCCCGGACTGCCGATGCAGTCACTCGGGAGCTCATCCACTGCTCTCTGGATACCGCCAACCACCCGCTTCCGGCCTTGCGGCCGGTCAGCTGAGTCAGTCGTTCTAACCCCAACATCTTGGGCCTGTCCAGCAAAAAGCCACCAACGATTGTGGTTACAGGGGTCTCCATTGTGGACGCCGTGTGGACCCCGGCGGCCCTTCGCGACCCCGTTTTTCGAGAGGAGTCCCCGACGCCCGCGAGGTCGACCGGGAAGGAAATTGTCCCCACCACCCCGAACCGCAGCAATCACTGAACTCCCGGCGACAGGTGAACGGCTGATACCCACAGCTCCAACACAGCTGACGCGCTGCTTCTCCGGCCCTTGTTCAGCGGTTCTCCCCAGGGAGGAGAAAGGCAAAGGCGCGAAAGGCGCAAAGCAGAGATCGCGGTTCGGGCTCTCGACGCCGTCACGCCTTAGCGCCTCACGCCTTCCGGCTAGCCATCCGAGACGGTCGACACCCCGTGCCCTCGATCTGCCCTAAATCAAGCGTCGGCTATGCGGAACGGGTCCGGCTCGACGGTCGCCGCGCGGAGGCGTACTTCCCGTACGCCGAGCACGGCGAGCGTCGAGACGGGCTCGTTCCGCGACGCCGGCGCTTAATTTAGAAGAGGCGGGCGGCTGTGTCGTCGGTCCAGAGCCAGGCGGCGCGGGGGACGCGAAGGCGCGGGCCGCTGCGCTCGAGGCGCCCGCGTTGCTCGAGCCACGCCACGGCGCGCTGGCGGTCGGTGCTCCACGGATCGACGCGCAGGTCGCGGGCGATGGCGTCGAGATCGATGCCCTCTTCGACGCGGAGCCCGAGCATGATGCGTTCGCGGAGGAGCGTCTCGGCGTCGAGGCTCTCGACCGTCGCGCCGGGGCTCTGTGCTCCGCTGGCGACATAGCGGTCGGGTTGAACTTCGTTTCTCCAGCGCAGCCCCGCGGCTGGCGCGGTGGCCGACGCGCTCCGCACGAAGCCGTAGGCGCCGCAGCCGAGGCCCAGGTACTCGTCGCCGCGCCAGTAGCCCAGGTTGTGTCGCGCCTCCTCGCCCGGTCGCGCGTAGTTCGAGATCTCGTAGTGGCGAAATCCGAGCCCGCCGAGCGCCTCGTCGATGGCGAGGAACGCGTCGGCGACCTCGCCGTCCTCGGCGAGCGGCAGCCGCCCGCGGCGAGCGAGCTCCCCGAAGCGCGTCCCGGGCTCGATCGTGAGCTGGTAACACGAGAGATGGGCGACCCCGAGGTTCACGAGCTCGATGGCCTCGTCGCGCGCGTCGCTGGCAGACTGGCCAGGCAGACCGAAGATGAGATCCGCCGAGACCCGCGGGATGCCCGACGCGATGGCCCCCTCGACCGCGCTCCGCGCGCCGGCGGCGTCGTGCAGCCGGCCGAGGTAGCGCAGGCGGTCGTCGCGAAGGGACTGGACGCCAATCGAGAGCCGGTTCACGCCCGCGTCGCGGAGCCGGCGGGCTCGCTCGACGTCCAGCGACGTCGGGTTGCACTCCACCGTCACCTCGGCCGTCGAGCGCGCGCCGAAGCGCGCGCGCAGCCCGTCGAGCACTCGCCCGAGCTCGGCCGGTTCCCAGAGGCTCGGCGTGCCGCCGCCGAAGAAGACGCTCTCGAGTCGCCTCTCGACGTGCCCCTCCATGAAGGCCGGCGCCCGGGCGTCGAGCTCCCTCAGCACCGCGTCGGCGTACCCGGCGTGATCGATGGCCGGCGCCACGTAGCTCACGAAGTCGCAGTAGGGGCACTTGGCGAGGCACCAGGGAAAGTGCACGTAAGCGCTGGCGGCGCGCCGCGCGGTCACGTTCGGCAGCGGAGCGGGGGGAGGGTCCGCCGCCGCGCCCGCTCCGGCCGCGCTCGCTCCCACCGTGCCGCCACCGGTCGAACCGGTGCGGGTGCTCGAGGGGGGGCTCGGGGGTGCGGTCGAGGTGGCGCCAAGAGACGAATCGAAGGTCATCGGGTCGATTTCCTGAGGAGCCGCTTTACCTAGCACTCGCGGGCCCCGCCTCGGGGCCGTGGGGCAAAGCAGGGGCATGGCGGAGCGCCGCCGGACCCGTCCACGGGCGAGTCCGGTTGCGTGTGATTGCCCCTGCGAGGCACCGGTGTTACTTTTTTTGCACGGGTGACGGACACACGCACCCGCTAATGCTGCAGGTCGAGCAACTCATAGAACGCGTCAAGGCGTACCAGCCGTCGGTCGATTCCGCGCTGATCCAGCGGGCTTACGACTACAGCTTCCGCATGCACGCGGGCCAGCGCCGTAAATCGGGGCAGCCGTACATCGTGCACCCCGTCGGCGTGGCGGGGATCCTCGCCGATCTGCGGCTCGACGCCGCCAGCGTCTGCGCCGGCCTGCTGCACGACGTGGTCGAGGACACGCTCGCGACCACCGACGAGATCCAGAAGGAGTTCGGGGTCGAGGTCGCCGAGCTCGTCGACGGCGTCACCAAGCTCTCGAAGATCAACTTCACCTCGAAGGAAGACCGTCAGGCGGAGAACTTCCGCAAGATGGTGGTCGCGATGGCGCGGGACATCCGCGTCCTCCTCATCAAGCTCTGCGACCGCCTCGACAACATGCGGACGCTCGAGCACATGAGCGTCGAGGCCAAGGAGCGGATCGCCCGCGAGACGCTCGACATCTACGCGCCGCTCGCCAACCGACTCGGCATCCAGGCGTTCAAGAGCGAGCTCGAAGACCTGAGCTTCAAGCATCTCGAGCCCGAGGCCCAGGCGGACCTCGTCGCTCAGATGACGAAGACGAAGCGCGAGCGCGACCGGTACATCGCCGAGGTCTGCAAGACCCTGTCGAGCCGCCTCGCCGAGCAAGGGTTCGCCGCCGAGGTCACCGGTCGGGCGAAGCACCTCTACAGCGTTTACCGAAAGATGCAGTCGCAGCAGTCGGGCATCGAGGGTGTGCATGACCTCATCGCCTTCCGCGTGGTCGTCGAGAGCGTGAGCGACTGTTACGCGGCGCTGGGCGTCGTCCACTCGCAGTGGACGCCGGTGCCGGGCCGCTTCAAGGACTACATCGCGCTGCCCAAGCCCAACATGTACCAGTCGCTCCACACGACGGTCATCGGCCCGGGCCGCGAGCGCATCGAGATCCAGGTCCGCACCCACGAGATGCATCGCGTGGCCGAGCGCGGGATCGCGGCCCACTGGAAGTACAAGGAGCGCGGCGGCGGCATCGCCGACCAGGACGCGCAGCGCTTCTCGTGGCTGCGGCAGCTCCTCGAGTGGCAGAAGGAGCTCAAGGACCCGGCCGAGTTCCTCGAAGGCGTGAAGGTCGACCTCTTTCAAGACGAGGTCTACGTCTTCACCCCCAAGGGCGACGTGCGCGTCTTCCCGCGCGGCGCGACGCCGATCGACTTCGCCTACCAGATCCACACGCAGCTCGGCGACCACGTCACGGGCGCGCGCATCAACGGCAAGATCGAGCCGCTCCGGTACAAGCTCAGGAACGGCGACGTCGTCGAGATCCTGACGCACCCGCACCAGCACCCGGGCAAAGACTGGCTCGATTTCGTCGGCACGATGCGGGCGCGCTCGAAGATTCGCAACCACCTGCGCACCGAGCAGCGCGACAAAAGCCGGCGGCTCGGCGAAGAGCTCCTCGAGAAGGAGCTCCACGCCGTCGGGATCAGCGCGACGAAGCTGTTCAAGAACGACGTGGAAATGCGCCGCGTCTTCGAGACGCTCAAAGTGCAGAACCTCGAAGAGCTCTTCATCGGGATCGGCTACGGCAAGATCGACCCCGAGGAGATCACCAAGCTGGTCTCGCCTCCGGGCGAAGAGGGCCACGAGAGCCGCCCTCCGGAGTCGCTGCGCGAAGGCCGCCTCGCGGGCCTCGTGCGCAAGGTCATCAAGCGCGACGAGGGCGCGATCCGCATCAACGGGATCGACGACGTGCTCGTGCGCTACGCGAAGTGCTGTAACCCGCTGCCGGGCGACGACATCCTGGGCTTCATCACCCGGGGGCGCGGCGTCACGATCCACCGGCGGAGCTGTCAAAAGGCGTTCGACACGGACCCCGAGCGGCGCGTCGAGATCACCTGGGACAGCAAGGCGCGGATCAACCGCAGCGTTCAGCTTCGCGTCGTGACCGCGAACTTGCCCGGCATCCTCGCGAACGTGGGCCAGAGCTTCATGGCCCAGGGCATCAACATCAGCGAGGCGAACTGCCGCGCGAGCGACGACGGGCGCGCCGTGAACCTGTTCTCGTTCGTCTGCCAGGACCTGACCCAGCTGAAGGGCGTCATGAAGGCCCTGCAGAAGGTGAAAGGCGTCGTCGCTGTGGAACGGGCCTAGAGCGCTCGGGAGAGCGAGAGATTGGCCGCAGGGGGCGCAGAGGGCGCAGAGGAAAGAAGGGTCGTAGACTCGCGGCTGGCACGCGTGGCGAACGTCCCGAACCCACCTCCTCTCTGCTCTGTGCCCTCCGCGGCTCTGCGGCCCATCTCGTCGCGAGCTTGAGGGCGCCTGACGCGCAACGTTAGTTTTCCTTGTTCGCCAGTGATTACGCGCGAATGGGCTTGCAACCGGCGCGGCTCTGGGGCATCCAGGGCTGAGCATGAGAGCCCGATTTTCTGTCGTCGCCGTCTGCGCAATCGTCCTTTCCGGGGTCGCCGGCGCGGCCTGTGGAGGCGGCGAGCCGCCGCCCCCCGTCGCGCCGCCCGCTCCGAGCGAGGCGCCGGCCATGTCGAGCGCACCGGCGGCCAGCTCGGCGCCGGCCGAGAGCGCGGCACCGGTGGCGAGCGCAGCCCCGTCGGCGAGCGCGGGTCCCACGGGCGGTCCGCCCAAGGCCGGCGAGTGGGATTCGTGGTCCCACGATCAGAAGCTCGCGTACATGAAGACGGCCGTCTTGCCAAAGATGGGCGGTCTCTTCCACGACTTCGACGCCAAGCGCTACGCGGAGCCGAAGTGCGTGCTGTGCCACGGCGCCGGCGTCAAAGATGGCAGCTTCAAGATGCCCAACCCCGGGCTCCCCAAGCTCGACGTGACACCCGCCGGCTTCAAGGCGATGCAGGCGAAGAAGCCCAAGGTCGTCGAGTTCATGATGAAGCAAGTCGAAGAGAACATGGCCGAGCTCCTCGGTGAGCCGGCGTACGATCCGGCCACGCAGAAGGGCTTCGGCTGCCTCGACTGCCACACGAAGAAGTAGCTCCGCGGGTGCGCCGGCTTGCTCGCCTCGCCCGATCCAGCGGAGCAGGGAAATGACGGAGAGAGCGGAAGATCGGGACGTTTCGATCCCGATCGACTGAACTTCTGATCTTCTGTCTCCTCTCTGGATCCATGTCGAGCTCAGGATTTAGGGTTCCCGACCTTCTCTCGGCCGATCCTGCCGCGTCGCTCGAGGCGCGCATCGATCTCGCGACCCTCCGGCAGGGGCTCGTCTTCGGGTTCGCTGCGGGCGCGTCGCAAGAGGTGTTCGATGGCGCGCTGGCCAGGGCGAAGTTGCCCGGGTCGGCATGGAGGCGAGGGGGCTTCGCGCGAGACGTCTATGCCGACGAGCTCGTGGCCAAGGGCTTCGAGATCCGCATCGACGGCGCGCGCTTCGAGCCGTGCGGGCGGTACGTCACCCGCGTGCTCACCGAGCCGCCTCTCGACGAGGGAGACATCGAGCTCCGGCGCGAGATCCTGCGCGAGCTCGCGGCGTCCGAGGGCGATCGCCGTTCGATCGAGCGCGTCTATGTGGCGATCGTACGGTTGCGGACGCTCCTCTGCGCGCCACGGCAGCCGTCGCCGCGCGGACGGCGGGTCGAGATCCTGCGCACCGCGCGCGAGATGTTCGAGCTCCTCGCGACCAGCTTCGCGAGCTCGCGCTCGGCGCTCGCCCGCCTGCGCGCCTTCGGCGAGGCCGTCGTCGCGGGACCGGGCTTCGGCCGCCTCGCGGCGCTGCTCGATCACGACGAGCAGCAGGCCGCGCTCGACCTTCGCGTGCGCATCGGAGCCGACGGCGAAGTGCGCGCCATGCAGATCGTCGGCATCCGCGAGGACAAGGGCAACCCGTTCCACGCGTCCGCGCTACGGCGCTTTCTCGTGCGGCTCGTCTTCTTCTTTCGCGGCTACCGGACGACGAGCGGCGAGGTCGCCGAGCGCGTCCTTTCGGATGTCTTCAGCGGCGTCGAGGACGAAGTCGCGGTGTGCTTCCAGCTCCTCGGCGACCTCGAGGTCTACCTCGGCGCGCTGGGCTTCCGGGACCGCGCCGCGGCCGCGGGGCTCGCGGCTACGCTGCCCGACCGAGCGCTCCAGGGAGAGTCCCTCGACGTCGAAGGCCTCTACAACCCGCTGCTCCTCGCGGCGGGCGTCACGCCGAAGCCGTGCGACGTGCGCGCGGGCGCCGGCGCGATCGTCCTCGTGACCGGGCCGAACTCGGGCGGTAAGACGCGCCTCCTCCAGGCCGTGGCGATCGCGCAGCTCCTCTCCGACGGAGGCTTCTTCGTCCCCGCGCGGCGCGCGACCATCCCGCGCGCGTCGGGTCTCTTCGCGTCGCTCTTCGAGGACGCGCGGGCCGACCAGCCCGAGGGGCACCTCGGCATGGAGCTCCTTCGCATCCGCCGATGCTTCGACGAGCTCGACGCGGGCGCTCTCGTCGTGCTCGACGAGCTCTGCTCGGGGACCAATCCGTCCGAGGGCGAAGAGATCGCCGGGCTCGTGCTCTCTCTCCTTCCGGAGCTCGGCGTGCGCGGGTTCGTCACCACGCACCTGCTGGCGTTCGCCGAGCGCCTCGCGGGACAGATGGGCGCGAAGCTCGAGTTCTTGCAGGTCGAGCTCGACGCGGCCGAGCGGCCGACGTACCGGTTCGCTCCTGGCGTCGCCCGGACATCGCTCGCGCACAAGACCGCCGAGCGCCTGGGCGTGACCCGCGACGAGCTCCGCCAGCGCATCGCCGCCAAGCGCGTCCGGCGTTGACCCGAGGACGTGCCCGTACAGGCAACGGCGAAAGTTACCCGAAGAGTGTCTTTACCGAGGTCTCGGGGGCGAGGCCGAGCGTGTACGCGTCGTGGGCGAAGGTCTCGAGCGCGTCGGGCAGGGGATCGCGCGTGAAGTCGACCCACTTCGACGCCTCGGCGATGAGCGGGCGGGGGAGGGCCTTGCCGAGCAGGCGCCCGAGCTCGACGCGCGCGAGTTCGCGGGTCTCTTCGGGCTGCTGCGCGGCGCGCGCGACCTCGTCGGCGAACGCGGCCTCGACGCGCGCGGCCAACGCCGGCGCACGGCGGACGAACGGGCCGCGGGCGACGACGATGGCGGTCGGGAACGCGCGATTCGGCCAGAGGTCGCGCTCGTCGATGAGGCGCACGGCCTTCGCGTCTTGCACGACGCGCGTCGCCCACGGCTCCGGCAGCCACGCGCCGTCGAGCGCGCCGCGCTTCATCTCGGTGAGAATGGTCGCCGCATCGAGCGCGTGCACGGTCACGTCGCCGCCCCGCTCCGCCGGCTCGTAGCCGTGCGTCTTCAGGTACTTGCGGAGCGCGATGTCCTGCGTCGTGCCGATCTGCACCGTCGCGAGCGTCTTGCCGCGAAGGTCGGCGGGGCCCGCGATGTTCGCGCGCGGCCCGACGACGAAGGAGGCGCCGCCGGAGCAGCACCCCGAGAGCACCCGCAGCGTACCCGCGCCGTGCCGCGCGTGGGTGTACACCACGGGGGCCGGACCGCTGACGCCCACGTCGATGGCGTCGCCGACGAGCGCCTCGATGACCCGCGGGCCGGCGCGGAAGCTCCGCGGCTCGACGCGTATGCCGAGTGCGCGCTCGATCCGTCCCGAGGCCAGCCCGACGATCGCCGGCGCGTGGGTCAGGTTCGTCATGAAGCCGATGCGGACGACGCCGTCGTCGTGCGAGCGGCACCCCGCGGCGAGGGTGGTCGCGCCCAGGCCGGCCAGCAGGTCGCGACGCGAGATTGACGCCATCGGGGCTCGACTCAGGCGGCGCACTCTCCGGCGCCAATCGCGACGTGGAACCCCGCGTCCTCGCCGATGTCGACCTGCTCGTCGCCGGCCGGGGCGGCCGTGGCCACCTCGCCGAGCGCCGCGACGACCCGCTTGGGGTCGACGCGCTTGAAGAACACGGCGGGGGTCTCGTCGGCCGTCTTGTCGCTCTCGAAGAGCTTCACGAGGAGCGCGACCGCCTCGGGGACGCGCTTGGCGACGACCTTGACGACCTGACGCCCGAAGCGCGCGCCGCTCTCGTCGACGCCGCCGCCGAGGTGCAGCTGGTACATGGGGTAGGTCGTGCCGTTCACCGTCTTGGCCGCCCCGTGCCAGCCGATGTCGGCGATGTGGTGCTGGCCGCACGAGTTCGGGCAGCCGCTGATCTTGATGGTCGTCGCCTCGAGGGCCTTGGCGCCCGACACGTCAGAGGCCTCGAGGCGCTCGGAGATCGCGCGCGCGACGTTGCGCGACGAGGTGACGGCGAGATTGCAGGACTCGGCGCCGGGGCACGACGTCACGTCGCCGGCCTTGTGCACGTCGGCGAGGCCGAGGCCGATCTCGCGGAGCGCCGCGTAGAGCGACGGGAGCGACTTCTTGTCGACCCAGGGAACGAGGATGTTCTGGTCGACGGTCAGGCGGATGGTCCCGTCGCCGAAGCGGGAGAGCAGCGCCGCAAGCGCGCGCATCTGGGCGCTGGTGATGTCGCCGAGGAACAGGCGAATGTAAGCGGCCGCGTAGCCGTCTTGCTTCTGATCGAGGACGTTGGTCGCGCGCCACGCGAGGTAGCCGGGGGGCGTCTCGCCCTTCACCTCGTCGAGGGCGCCGGCCGGCACGTTCTGCGGCGGCTCGGGGAGCGTGAGCTCGGCCATGGCCTCGGCGTCGACCGCGGCGCGGAACTCGGCGTACTTGGCGCGGAACTTCTCTTCGCCGAGCTTGCGGAGCACGTACTTCATGCGTGCGCGCGCCTTGTTGTCGCGGTTGCCGAGCGCGTGGAAGAGGCGGACGAGCGCCTCGCCGACGCGGCCCATCTCGGCCGCCGGCACGAACTCGTGCAGCGTGATCGCCGCCTGCGGCGTCGTCGACAGGCCGCCCGCGGCGTAGACCTTGAAGCCACGCTGGCCGTCGCGCACCTGTGCGATGAAGCCGATGTCGTGAATGGCGCCGAACGCGCAGTCGGTCCCGCAGCCGCTCAAGGCGATCTTGAACTTGCGCGGCAGGCTGCTCGACAGCGGGTGACGGAGGAAGTGACGCGTGATCGCGTCCGCATACGGGGTCACGTCGAACGCGGCGCCGGAGCACACCTCGGCCAGCTCGCACGCCGTCACCGTACGGACCGAGTTGCCGCAGGCCTCGCGGGTCGTGAGGCCGGCCTCGTCCATGCGAAGGAGCGACGCCTCGGCGTTGGCGAGCTTCACGAAGTGGAGCTGGATGTTCTGCCGCGTCGTCACGTGGCCGTAGCCCCGCGAGTACTTGTCGGCGACATCGGCCACGGCGTGGAGCTGATCGGGACCGAGCCGGCCGAAGGGGATCTTCACCCGCAGCATCTGCACGTCGGACTGGCGCTGCCCGTAGACCCCGCGGAGCAGGCGGAACGATCGAAACTGATCGGCGCTCAGCTCGCCGCGCTCGAATGCCTCGAGCTTCTCGACGAACTCGGCGATGTCCCGCTTGTCGGAGAACTTGGGCAGAAATACTTGCCTGGTCATGACCCGCCTCGAACGTTGAAGGAACGACGCTCACTCTATAGTCGATCGCGGCGACCGGCTCCCCCCGGCACGCCACCCGCGTCGGTAGCGGTCGGTAGGCGCGGTGGTTCGGCCGTGGGTAGGCCGTGGGTAGCCGACCCGCGGGGATCTGCCAAGTGCAGGCCATGCCAGACGCTTCTGCCGGGTGGCCGCCGGCGACTCGAGGCCGCCGACGTTTGAGCTACGCTGCGCCCTCGGGGACGCCGCCGACGAAAGAGGGCAGGGCTACCGATATTTCAGTATACCAGCGAACGATTTCGTTATAGTGGAGGACATCGTGGACGCGCGCAAGTCGAATCGCCCCCTTGCGGGCCCCGGCGACGACGTCGGCGCGGCCGAGCTCGGGCGCCGCGTCGCCGAGAACCTGAGGCAGCGGCGCAAGGCCCGAGGCCTGTCGCTCGACGACCTGGCCCGCTCGTCGGGGGTGAGTCGCGCGGCTCTCTCGCAGATCGAGACGAGCAAGAGCAACCCCACGGTCGGCGTCCTCTGGAAGATCGCGGTGGGCCTCGGAATTCCTTTTGCTGAGCTCATCGGCGCCCCGCGCTCGGGCGTCGTGGTCTTGAGGCGCAACGACTCGCAGGTGCTGCGCTCGTCCGACGGCAAGCTCGAGAGTCGTCCGCTCACCCCCGCCGGCGCGTCGCCGCTCGTCGAGCTCTACGAGCTGCGGCTCTCGTCGCGCTCGGCCCACGCGTCCGACCCGCACGCGCCCGGCACCCACGAGATGGTCGTGGTGCTGAGCGGGCAGCTCAAGATGCACATCGACGACGAGGCGTTCGAGCTCGGCGCCGGCGACTCGATCGCCTTCGCGGCCGACAAGCCGCACGTGTACGAGAACCCCGCCGGCTCCGAGGCGCGGTACCACAACGTCATCGTTTACGAGCGCTGAGGCGACCGGCCTCGTCATTGTCTTGCGAGCGTTGACGCGAGACGCGTCGTCCAATATAACGGCCGGGTGTTCGCGTTCGCGAAGGGGTCAGCGGGTTCGCGCCTGGCCGCGCCGGACGCGGCAGGCGTGGCCACGCCGGCCGCGGCGCCGGCCCAGCGCGCCGGGGCGAGCCTCGACCTCGAAGACGTCTCGCTGAGCGTCCCCAACGAGGCGGGCACCGTCGAGATCCTGAGGAGCGTCTCGCTCCGGGTCGTGGCGGGCGAGTTCGTCTGCTTGCTCGGCCCGTCGGGCAGCGGCAAGTCGACGATCCTGAACCTCATCGCGGGCCTGTCGAAGCCGACCGTCGGGCGCGTTCGCACCGCCGAGGTCGACGTCGCCGGCCCCGGTCTCGACCGCGCGATCGTCTTTCAGGACGCGGCGCTCTTCCCCTGGCTGTCGCTCCGCGACAACGTCGAGTTCCCGCTCAAGCTCCAGGGCCACGCGGCCGCGGCGCGCGCGGCGCGGAGCGAAGAGCTCCTGCGCCAGGTGCATCTCTGGCGCTTCGCGGGCCGGTTCCCGCACGAGCTCTCGGGGGGCATGCGTCAGCGCGGAGCCATTGCGCGCGCGCTCGCTACCGACCCCGCCGTCCTGCTCATGGACGAGCCGTTCGCGGCGCTCGACGCGCAGACCCGCGAGATCTTGCAAGGCGAGGTCGAGCGCATCTGGAGCGCGACGCGCAAGACGATCATCTTCGTGACGCACAACGTCCGTGAAGCCGTGCGCCTCGCCGACCGCGTCGTCCTGATGGGAACGCGCCCCGGGCGCGTCTTGCACGAGGAGAGAGTCGATCTGCCCCGACCGCGCGCCGCGAACGACGCGCGCGTGTCCGCTCTGGCGAACGGCGTCGCGCGCCGCATCGCGAGTGAGGTCGAGAAAGTCGCGCGTGAGGAGGCGGACGATGCGTGGGTGGCTCCGGGGGCTCACGGTCCTGGCGATCCTCGTCGCCAGCTGGGCCGCGGCATCTGAGCTCGCCCGCACCCCTCTCGCCCCGGGTCCCCTCGAGGTAGCGCGGTCGATCGCCGCCGGGATCAGGGACGGGACGCTCACGCGCGCGTTCGCGACGAGCGTCGCTCGGCTCATGGTGGGGTATGCGGTCGCGCTGATCACCGGCATTCCGCTCGGGATCGGGCTCGCCCGTTCGCGGGCGGTGAAGCAATCGATCGGGCCGATCGTGCTCGGCCTGAGCTCGGTCCCGTCGATCTGCTGGCTGCCGCTGGCCATCTTGTGGTTCGGCCTGAGCGAGCTCGCCATCCAGCTTGTGGTCGTGCTCGGGGCAGCGCTGCCGATCGCGGTCGCGACCGAGAACTCGGTGCGGCACGTCGCGCCGTCGATCGAGCGGGCCGCGCGAACGATGGGCGCGCGAGGCCCCCGGTTGATGCTCACGGTCACGCTTCCGGCCGCGCTCCCCGGCATCCTCGGCGGGGCGAAGATCGGCTGGACGTTCGCGCTTCGCTCGCTCATGGCCGGTGAGCTGCTGTTTGTGTCCGGGGGGCTCGGCCAGCTGCTCGAGACCGGCCGCGACCTGGGCGACACGTCTCTCGTGCTCGCCGTCGTCGTGGTCATCATCGCGCTCGGGCGCGCCAGCGAGGTCCTGCTATTCTCCCGGATCGATCGCGTGATCGCGCGTCGCTGGGGCGTCGAGGAAGTATGAGCAGTCTGGTCGATGGCGCGCGGCCGATCCGGCGCGGAAAAGTCTGGCTGGTCGGCGCCGGTCCCGGCGACCCCGAGCTCCTCACGGTTCGTGCGCATCGCCTGCTCGCGAGCGCTCGCGTCGTCGCGTACGACGAGCTCGTCCCCCCGGCGATCCTGTCACTGGCGCCCGCCGACGCCGAGCGCATCCCCGTCGGCCGGCGAGCCAGCGGGTGCCGCCATCACGAGGCCCGGATCCATCCGCTCATCGTGCAGCGCGCGGTCGAAGGCCACGACGTCGTGCGCGTGAAGGGCGGCGACCCCTTCGTCTTCGGCCGCGGCGGCGAAGAGGCCGAAGAGCTGGCCGCGGCCCGCGTGCCGTTCGAAGTCGTCCCCGGGATCTCCGCGGCGCTCGGCGCGGCCGCGGCCGCGGCGATTCCGCTCACCCACCGCGAGTGCGCCGCGAGCGTGACGTTCGTGACGGCGCACGCATCGCAAGGTGAGCCTGACGTCGCGGCCACCGTTCCTCCCGAGGGGACGCTCGTGTTCTACATGGGCCTCGCGCGCATCGAAGAGACGTGCGCCGCGCTGGTGTCATCGGGTCGGTCCCCGTCGACGCCGGCCGCCGTCGTCTCGCGCGCCACCCTCCCGGACTCGAAGCTCGTCATCGGAACGATCGCCGACATCGCCAAGCGCGTTCGCGCCGGGCGCATCGAAGCGCCGGCGCTCCTCATCGTGGGCGAGGTCGTCGCCCGGCGCGTGGAGAGCGTCGGGGTGGTCGACGACGGCGAGGCGCCCGCGGGAGCGAGATTGGCCGCAGAGCCGCGGAGGGCGCAGAGGATTTGATGGGATCGGTCCTGGTGGACCGTCGACGCGAGCCAACCGCGTCAGCAAGCCAAAGCCTTCGGCCCACTCTCTCCTCGGCCTCTCCTCGGCGCCCTCTGCGGCTCCGCGGCCAATCTCGCTCTCGTGCGTCCCTCGGGTCAGTCGAGGGCGTGGGCGCCGCGCGCGTACGAATACGCGGTGTATGCGGCGACGATGTGGCAGATCCAGCCGAGGGTTCCTCCGGAGCCGATCCACAGGCCCGGCGTCACGGTGAGCCAGAAAATGCCGCGCCAGAACCTGCCGTTATAGAACTGACCCAGGCCCGGCACGACGAACGACAGCACCGCGGAGAGGCCGGGATCGGGGAGGGGTCGTCGACTGGTCACGGCTGAAAGGTGCGTCCGATCCGGCGACCGCGCAAGGAGTTGCGGCAGGGCGCTCCCCGGTCGCTCACGCCGATGCAGGAAGGGATCATCAGATGACCCCGCGCCCATCCCGGGCGATCGGAGTGTCGATCACCGGGTGAGAGGCCAGGGATGCCCCCTGATCGATGACCCCATACGGGGTGATCGGTGTGTCGATCACCGGGTAAGGTGCCAGGGATCCCCCCTGATCGATGACCCCACCTGCGTGATGAACGGTCGTCGCTCTGAGTGATGGCTCGTCGTCTCTCTGGGCGTCGCTCGAGTAACGATGATGTGACGGGCGTTTTCCCCGATCCGAGAAGAACACCGAAAGAGGCACGCCATGGGAATCAACACACCGAAGAACAATCGCATCCAGCAGACCGCCGGCGATCACACATGGGTGCAGACACCACTTTGCAGCGGTATCCGCGTGTGATTTCGGCTGATTCGACTACCTGAATGGATGGACTGGGCTTTCGTCGTGGTGGATAATGCGGTTGTTCAAGCTGCAATACCAACCACGAGAAAGCCCGATGAGCACTATCTCCGAGGCCCATGCAGATGTCCAACGTGACGTGCAAGCGATGCTTGCCATCGTCGATAAGCCGGGGCTTCAGACGGCCACCGCGGTGGAGGTCGCCCTCTGGGTCGGCATGCTTCGCCTGGGAGCGTCCATGATGACGGTCTTCTTCGCGCACCAGGCGGCGCGCTGGCCGGTGGGACTCCACTACGTGGTTGGCGGAGTCGCGTACAAGGTCGAGGGGGCCGACAGCGTGGAGATCGGTACGAAGTTTGGAAGGGTAGCCGTGCAGCAGCCGATGGGACGCGAGGCGGGAAGACGTCCCCGAAGCCCTCGCGGACGGACTCGGCCTCGCGGATGTAGAGCTCCGTCATGGTCACCGTGGAGTGCCCGCACCGCTGCTTGATCTTGAGCGGGTCGTCTCCCCGGACGGCCATCCATGTCGCGCTCAATGTAGTCCGCGGTTGTACCACTTCGGTCGTAGCGTTTCGGACCTGGCTCGGGCCTGCCGCTTGATGCGCGAGGGGGCCTACGGCTACCTATACGCTTCAGGATTGATCATGTCCGTCTCCACGAGCAACGGCGCCTTCCTGTCGACGATGCGCTTGTGGCGCGCGGCGTCGCGGGCGTAGTTCTTCGCCGCGGTCGTCAGCCAGGCTGCCGGATTGGCCGGCACGCCGCCGGGCGCGCCAGCCGGGGAGCGCCGCCAGCACAGCCTCCTGAAACGCCTCCTCGGCGGCATCGATGCTGCCGAGCATGCGCACCAGCGCGCCGACAACGCGACCCTTCTCGCGCCTGAAGACCTCGTCGAGCGCCTGGCTCAGCTCCTCCACAACTCCCGGATCTCCACGGCGCCGTGCTTGACGAACTCGCTCCGGGCCGCCCAGTCGACCGCCTCGTCCGTGCTCGCCATCCGCATGAAGAAGAGACCGCCGATGACCTCCTTGCTCTCCGGGAACGGGCCGTCGAAGACCGCCCGACGACCGCCGGCCGAGGCCACGCGACGCCCACGTCCGGGCTCTCGAAGGCGCACTCCGCCCAGGAAACGATCGGCGGGGAAGCAGGCGCGCGTGCTCTCGTCGATCCGGTCCATGACGTCGATCCAGCCCTGCTCGCTGGGAGCGCTGCCGAGGACCGCGAACGCAAACACGCGGCCCCGGTGGCTCGTCTTGTCGGGCTCGAGCGTGCCCTTCATGAGCGGTCGCACGTCGAGCTCGGCGCCCGGCGACCTCGGGCACTCTTCTGCGAGCTTGACCGCGGCGTCCAGTCCCTCGGCCTCGAGGACATAGTAGCCGCTCAGGGCCCTTTCCCCGAAGGGTCCGGCATCGACGCGAGGCTGTCCGTTGCGGCTGCTGACGCGCCTGCCTTCGGACGACGGACGCAATCGCTCGCCGTCGAGGTAGGCCGAGACCGCGCGCAGCTTCCGCTCGTAGGCGGGGTGGCCTTCCACGAGCGCCTGCGTCTCCGACGGGGCGAGTTCCCGCTCGGCGGTCTCGTTCTCCAGGGTCATCACCATGAACTGGGGCATGGCACCGCGCTCCTATCTAACCCTGCGACGATCGAGAGGGGATGAAATCGACATCGCGGGGATGACGACGGGTCGACGGCAGCGACGAGCGTCACGTTCGGCGACGCGTCCGCCCAGCGGCGGGCTGCTTCGTCCGCAAATGTTCACCCCTCGTCGGTATGGCCAGATCCGCCGCGACCTCCCGGCTCAACCATGGTTTCAGAGCCCATGATTCCAGCGATTTGGCGCGTCCTCCTTGCCTTGCTTGCTTTGCTGTCGATCGTGCTCGGGATGGCGTGCAGCGGGGCATCCGATCCCGCGGGACCCGGGACCGGCGGGAGCGCCGGCGACGCGGGCGCGCGTCCGGCGCCCCCGGACGATGCGGGCGCCTCGAACCTCGGCGACGAGGCCGGGAGCGATGCCGGAACGGGCGACGCGGCAACCGCCGAGGGCGGCTCCTCTCCGGACGCCGGGCCTCGGCCCGCCAACATCGTGCTGGACGCGGGAGGTGCGGTCACCTCCATCGTCGTGACCCCCGAGCCGCTGACGCCGGCCTTCTCGTCGACGATCGACGACTACTACGTGCGGTGCTCTCCGGGGACGAACGCGATCACGCTGACCGTGGGGACCGCGAGCGGGTCCAGCACGGTCGCTCTCGATGTGGTCGAAGACCAGGCCGTCGTCGTGATGGATCAGTACTGGATCCGGTGCCTGCCCCACGACTTTCCGACCATCACGGTGACCCCCTATCCAGACGCCGGCGCACCGACCCCCGGCTGGTACCTGCTGAACAGCGGCGTCTACGCGGTGGCGCTCGACACGAACGGTACGCCGGTCTGGTACACCCGCGGAACGTCCGTCATCGACGTCGATGCGCTCACGCCCAACACGATCTCGTTCATGCCGGACGGGACGACGCCGTTCGGGTACGGCTCGACCGAGTTCGCGATCCATGGCCTGGCCGGGGGAGCCGTCGCGGTCGTAACGGCCGTCGGCTCGTCGACCGACGACCACGAGCTGCGCTTGCTGCCGAACGGCGACTACCTGCTCTTGACGTATCCGTTCCAGAGCGGCGTCGATCTCACGGGACTTCAAGACTTCGGCGCTGGCGAGACCATTCCAGATTGCGAGATCCAGGAGGTGGACCCGACCGGGCGTCTCGTGTGGTCGTGGCGCGCGCTCGACCACATCGATCCCGTGCTCGAGTCCATCGAGCCGGACACCAACACCATCCTGGGCCAGTCGGTCGTCGACGTGTACCACTGCAACGCGATCGACGTGGACTCGAGCGGTAACCTGCTCCTCTCGGCCCGCCACACGAACGCGGTCTTCTACATCGACCGCACGAGCGGCGACGTCGTCTGGAAGCTCGGCGGAAGCGCATACAGCAAGGATGGGGCGAGCTACGTCCGGATCGTCGGCGATCCCGAGACCTCGTTCAGCTTGCAGCACGACGCCCGCTTCTTGCCGAACGGCGACATCAGCCTCTTCGACGACCACGGGGCGGGCGCGGGCGTCGCGCGCGGTGTGGAATACGCGCTCGACCACGACGAGGACGTCGCCAGTGTGGTCTGGCAGTTCCTCGGGATCGCGGCCAGCGCGGCCGAAGGGAGCTGCCGCCGCTACGCCGATGGCGAGACCGTCATCGGGTGGGGCTACAACACGGCCGATGCGCGGGTCGTCACCGAGGTCAACGCGGCCGGCGACGACGTGCTGGACATCGCGTTCACCCCCAACACCGCGTCGTACCGGGCGGTCAAGGTCCCGCCGTCGCAACTCGACGTGAGCCTGCTCCGGAGCTCGGTGGCGCAGTAGAGGCGCGCTCAAACCTGGGCGACAAATCAGCGAGCGTGATCGAAGATCAGGCACGCTGATGCACCCTGATTTAGGGCCCGCGCCGCGCGCTCCTGCCCACGCCCCCCGCGCCGATCCGCATGAGCGCGACGTGAGCGCGACGATAGGCGATCAGACCGTGGGCTGCTCGAGGCGCGTGACGGTCGCGAGGCCGGAAGTCACGCCGGGAACGCCCCTTCGATCTCCGCGACGCCACCTCCCGAGAGCTCCACGTCCGAGGCCTTCGCGCTGTCGGTGATGCTCTCGACGCGCCGTGCGCCAGGAATCGCGATGACAGCGGGACTCTTCGCGAGCATCCATGCGAGCACGAGGCGATGCGGGGACATGCCGAGCCGCTTCGCGACCGCGCCGAGGTGCCCGGTGCCGGCGAGCCCCTTGGCGCCGTGCGCGCCGCCAAAGGGCGAGTAGGGGAGGAACGCGATCGCATTCGTCGTGCAATATGCGAGGACGCCGTCTCGCTCGGGTGCCCTGTGGGACGGGTTCCAGCGATTCTGGACACTCACGATGGGAACCAGGGCGCGGGCCTGTTCGATCTCGGCGACGCTCACGTTCGAGAGGCCCACGTGGGCAATCTTCCCTTCCGCGCGGAGTCGCGCGAGCTCGCCGACGCTGTCGGCGATCGGGACCGCCGGGTCGACGGCGTGGAGCTGGTAGAGGTCGATGCGGCTCACCCCCAGCGCGGCCAGGCTCGACTCGCAGGCGAGGCGCAGGTGCGCGGGGCGCCCGTTGCGAGTCCACGCGCCGCCCGGACGCTCGAGCCCGCCCTTGGTGCCGATGATCACCGGCGCGCCCTTCCGCTCCCTCAGGGCGCGCGCGATGAGCCGCTCGCTGTGCCCGATGTCGCGCTGATCGAGGCAGTAGACGTCCGCGGTGTCGACGAACGTGACGCCGGCGTCGAACGCCGCGTGGAGGGTCCGCACCGCGTCGTTCTCGCTCGGTCGATCGCGGATCGAGAGGTACATGCTCCCGAGGCCGACCTCGCCCACCCGGAGCTCGCTCGATCCCAGGGCTCTCGTCTTCATGACGACAGCTTAGTATTTCGCCGCAGTGAATTCGACCCCCGGACTGCGTCACGAGCCGCGCTAAGCTCGGTGCAGGAGCACGCATCGACGATGAGCACGGACTACGCGATCACGACGCTCGAGCAGCTGCGCGCGGTGATTCCAGAGGCGTCCCAACTAGCCGCTAGCGTCGGCATCGACTCCGCCACCCGACGAGAGGCAGTACGCCACCCCGTCGTCGTCTGTGCGAAACACGGACAGGGAGCCGTCCTTCTTCCAGTAGACTAAACTTCGGACTCACAGGCACCAAGAAGAGACCGACCTCGGTGCCGCCGCTGCATGCGCAGGATACGACGTTTCGTACGCAGCAGGTCGACGGCCACGTCGGTGGGGAACTAAACTATTAGACGCGCGCGTCGAGGCTCGCGACGCGGTAGGTCTCAGGCTTGGGCCGCGCATAGAACCGCCACGTGAGCACGAGGCACGTGGCATAGAAGGCAAGGAAGGCGACCAGCGCGCCATGCGTCGACCCGGTCCGCGCGATCGAGGCGGCGAACCCGCGCGGAACGAGATACCCGCCGCAGGCGCCGACCGCCGAGACGAAGCCAATGACCGCCGCGCTCTCGGTGCGCGCCGACTTTAGTGCCACCTCGCGCACCTCGGGTCCGCCGCCTTCGGCCTCCGCCAGCTTCGCGTTGCGGAAGATCGCGGGGATCATCCGGTAGGTCGACCCGTTCCCTGCTCCGGTCGTCACGAACAGGACCAAGAACATCAGCAAGAAGCCCAGGAACTGGTGGGAGTCCACGAAGTGAATTACGGCGAGTGTGGCCAGCCCCATCGCCACGAAGTTCCAGAGGGTCACCCGCGTGCCGCCCCATGCGTCGGCGAGCCGCCCGCCGAGGGGGCGCGTCAACGAGCCGACGAGAGGTCCGAGGAAAGCGAGGTTCCCAGCGTGCTCCGGGAACTGGGTCTTCAAGAGGAGCGGGAACGCCGCCGAGTATCCGATGAACGAGCCGAAGGTGCCGATGTACAGCCACGCCATGATCCACGTGTGCTTGTTCCTGACGATGGCAAGCTGCTCGCGCAGGTTCGAGCGAGCGGTCGACAGGTTGTCCATGTGTCGCGCCGCCCCGTATACGGCCAGGGCTATGAACGGGAGCCACATCAGCCCCGCGTTGGCGAGGTAGATTCCGTCGCCCGGCCGCAGCACACCCAGGCTCACCCAGCTCCAGCCGATGACGATCGGCACCAGGAGCTGCACGGTGCTGACGCCGACGTTGCCCCCTGCGGCGTTGAGGCCAAGCGCAAAGCCCTTCTCGCGGTCCGGGTAGAAGAACGAGATGTTCGCCATGCTGGAAGCGAAGTTCCCGCCGCCAAGCCCCGCTGTCGACACGACGAGGGCCATCAGCCAGTAGGGCGTGTCGGGGCGGGAAACGAAGACGCTCAGGGAGAGCGCGGGCACGACAAGGAGCGCCGCGCTGACCATCGTCCAGTTTCGGCCACCGAATCGCGGAACGGCGAACGCGTAGAGGAAGCGCATCAGGCAGCCGACGAGCCCCGGCAGCGCCACGAGCTGGAAAAGCTGGTCGGTCGTGTAGTGGAAGCCAACCTTCGGCAGCTTCATCGCCACCACGCTCCACAGGAGCCAGATCGAGAAGCCGATGTTCTCGGCGACGATCGACCAGATGAGGTTGCGCCGCGCGATCGCGCGGCCCCCTCCCGCCCAGAACCGCGCGTCCTCCGGCTCCCAGCGCTCTATCCATCGCGATCCGGTCCGCTGCGCCATGTCGGTCTCTCCTCGGCGCCGGTGGTTGCAAGAAGTGCGTCAGGAACGCGGCCGGGGGTCCACTGCGGTCGACGCTTCAGAAATGTTGTTTCGGCTTGGTATCGCAGTTCGCATCGGACCTTGGTGAAGACATGTTTGCGGCGCGGAGACCCGGTGCGGACGGTTGCGACAATTTCGTCGCCTTGTCGAAGGCCGTGTCCAACGATTCCGGCGCAGCGGACGGTTGCCTTGAGATGTCGCCGCTGTTTCAAGGCTCCGGGACGAGGAGACTCTGCGGGTCTCGCCGCCGAAAAATCACACTGGCGTCCGAATTGCTCATGCGCCGCAGCTTCCAACTTCGACGGAGGCTACTGCCAAAATGATTCGAAACGTCCGGCGCGCAACCGCGCCCGTACTGGTTCTCACCTGTCTCCCCTCAAGCCGGCCTTCAGCCGCCCAAGAAGCCCCGGAACGCAGCGCTTACTCGCTTTCCTTCGAGCTTCGACCGGTGACCGAGGACGCCGACGAGTCGGACCTGACGGCGCGTGACATCCGGCACCGGGCCAACTTGGCGCTCAAGCTCTACGACCCAACGTGAGCGTCCGCGGGAACTAGCGAGGGGGCGAGCGGTACTTGTCGCTCTTGTAGCGAAGGATTCGCTCGGTCGTGCCGAGGCGGCGAGACGCCCGGGCGAGGTTGCCGCCACACTCTCGGAGGGCCTCGTCGATCATCCGGCGCTCGAGATCCGCCACGGCCTGCGCGAGCGTCGGTCGCTCGGTGGAGACGCGGGGTGCGCTCCCGCGGATGGCCTCGGGCAGGTGAGACTCGGCCACGACCGGTTCGCCGCAAGAGACTACGGCTCGCTCGATCGCGTTCTCCAGCTCCCTCACGTTGCCCGGCCAGGGGTGGCCCGCTAGCAAGTCGAGCGCTCCGCTCGAGATGCGGCGGACGTCGCGCCGGTGCTCGCGAGTGAACTTCTCGAGGAAATACTGGGCGAGCGCCGGTATGTCCCCGGCGCGCTCGCGCAGCCGCGGCACCGTGATCGTGAAGACGTTCAGCCGGTAGTAGAGGTCTTCGCGGAACCTCCCGACGGCGACGGCCGCGGCCAGGTCGTTGTTCGTGGCCGCAATGAATCGGACGTCGGCTTTTAGGGTTTCGGTGCCGCCCAGTCGTTCGTATTCGCGCGACTGGAGGACCCGCAGGAGCTTGACCTGGGTCGCGAGCGGCAGGTCGCCGATCTCGTCGAGGAACAGCGTTCCGCCTTGCGCCCGATCGAGCCGCCCCTTCTTGCGTCCGACGGCGCCTGTGAAGGCCCCGCGCTCGTGTCCGAAGAGCTCCGATTCGAAGAGCGTCTCCGGAAAAGCCGCGCTGTTGATCGCGATGAAGGGCTTGTCGCGGCGCGTGGAGTTCGCGTGAATGGCCTGGGCGACGAGCTCCTTCCCGGTCCCGGACTCGCCGAGGATGAGCGCGGTCGCGGACGTCCGGGCGACCTGACCGATCTCCTCGTAGACCTGCCGCATCGGCGCGCTGGTGCCGATCATGTTCGCGTACTCGAAGGGGGCCAGCTCCCGCGGCTCGACGCGTGCCGGCGGCGCGGAGGCATGATGGGAGCGCAGGCCCTGCGCAAGGGCCGATGCGACCACCTGGACCACGCTCAATCGCGTCCCGAAACTAGGAGCGCCACGCGCCTCGAAGTACACGGAGAGGGCCCCGACGCACCTCCCGCTGATCGAGACGGGGACGGCCACGAGGCTCAGCGCGTGACCACGCCACGCGGCCGGCTCGGCGAGATCTGCGAGGGCCATCGGCTCGCGCAGCACCGAGGGGACCACGATTGGAAACCCGCTCTTGGCGACCCGACCGGCGACCCCGAGGCCATAACGCGGTCGCAGAGCTTCGCTGGGCATTCCATACGCAACTTCGACGGCGAGGTGGCGGGCCTCGGCTAGAAAGAGGGCCGAGCGCTTCGCCCCGAGCCGCTTGTCGAGCATGGTCATCGCTCGCTCGAAGCCTTCGGCCAGGGTCGCCCCGGCCGCCAGCTCCTCGCCGACATGCGCCAGCGCCACGAGCTCCTCCGGAAGAGAAGCGGTCATGCTGCCTGTCTCGGTTACCCCTGACGACGGTCCCTCACGGGATTGAAGGCGTGCCAAACCCATGAACCCCTTCAGGTTAGCCGGCGGGGCGCGTCCGCAGTGTTTCCTGGCGATGATCGTTCTCTGCTCGAGTTCGATCTCTGCTCGAGTTCGATCGCAGGCGACAATTTCGTCGGGCTGGACTCGTGGGTCCTGCGATTTCGAGGCAACGCTCGGTTGCTCTTACGTGTCGCCATCGTTTCTGAGTCACCGGCGTGGCTTGTATTCGCAGGCGGGCAACCGCTGGTTCCAGATTTGCTCAAGGACTCGCGAGATGGCCGACTCTCGCCGCCGGGCTGATTGCGCGATTGTGACCCCACCGAAGGTGGCGCTGCTCGAGGCGCGGATGAGCCATGAACTGGCGCGGCTTGTCGAGAAGCACGGCGGCGATGCCGTGTGCGTGCCGGCCCTCGAGGATGCCCCCGAAGTCGACGCCGACACGGCCTCGACGCTCGTCACATCCCTCGCGGGCGGGTCCTACGACGTGGTGGTGTTCATGACGGGCGTCACCGTGTCCCTCCTGTTCGAGCTCGCGGAGCGGATCGGGCGGCGGCCAGAGCTCGTTGCCGCCTTGCGAAGCGTGACGACCGTGGCTCGCGGGCCCAAGCCGACCGCCGCGCTGCGGGGCTTTGGGGTGACGCCAACTCTTACTGCCCTTGAGTCCTTCACTTCCGCCGAGGTGATCGACGCACTCGCGAGCATCGAACTCAAGGGCCGCCGGGTCCTCCTTTTCCACTACGGCGAGCGGAGCGAATCGCTGGCGGAGACGCTGGCCGCCCGGCAAGCCATCGTTCACGAGCAGTGGCTGTACCGCTGGCGGATACCGGCGGACACGTCTGCGCTCGAGCGGCTCGTCGTGAGCATCGTGGGCGGTCAGATCGACGCCCTGGCGATCACCTGCCAGATCCAGTTCCGCCACCTGTTTCAGGTCGCACGCGCCATGGGGCTGGACCACGACCTCGTCCGCACGCTCAACGCACGAATGGTGGTGGCTGCCGTCGGGCCGACCTGCTGCGCCGTCCTGCAGACCCACGGAGTCGACGTCCACGTGGTGCCGGAACACCCGAAGATGGGCCCGATGATCGTGTCGCTCATGCGCCACCTCGAGCGGGCGGCCACTGCGCCCCGCCCGGACCTGGAGCCGTCGTGAGTCGACTCGATCTCGTGGTCGCCGGTAACGGCATGGTGTGCCACCGCTTCTGCGAGAAACTGGTCGAGTACGATCGCGCGCAGCGGTACCGCATCATCGTCGTCGGGGAAGAGCCGAGGCCCGCGTACGATCGCGTCCACCTGACCGACTACTTCGCGCACCGTGCGCCGGAGGCGCTGGCCCTCGGCACGTGCGCCTGGTACGCCAAGCACGGAGTCGAGCTGCGGGTCGGGACGCGTGTTTCTCAGGTCGATCGGACTCGCCGCCAGGTGACCGTCGGCGACGGCTCCACGCTCCCGTACGACGTGCTGGTCCTCGCAACGGGCTCGTCGCCGTTCGTCCCGAGCGTCCCGGGAATCGACAAGGCGGGGGTGTTCGTCTACCGCACGATCGAGGATCTGGACGGGATCGCAGCCCGGGCGGCGATCGCCCGGCGAGCCGTCGTCATCGGCGGGGGCCTGCTCGGGCTCGAGGCCGCCCGGGCCGTGCACGACGCTGGGCTGGAGACCCACGTCGTCGAGGTCGCGGCGCGGCTCATGCCTCGACAGCTCGACGAGATCGCGTCCTCGTTCCTCGAGCGAGCGGTCCGCGACCTCGGCGTCCACGTGCACGTCGACAAGCAACTGGTCCGGCTGCTCGGGGAGGGCGAGGTCACCGGCGTCGAGTTCGCGAACGGCGAGACGATCGAGGCGGGTCTCGTCATCCTGTCCGCCGGGATTCGCCCGCGCGACGAGCTGGCCCAGGCGGCGGGAATCCAGGTAGGACCACGCGGCGGCGTGGTGATCGACGATCGCCTCGGCACAAGCGACGAGCACGTGTTCGCCATCGGCGAGGTCGCGCTCCACGGGCAGACCATCTACGGCCTGGTCGCCCCCGGATACGAGATGGCCGACGTGCTCGCCCGCAACCTGACCGGCGGCGACGCAACCTTCGCCGGCTCGGACCTGTCCGCGAAGCTCAAGCTCCTTGGCGTCGAGGTGGCCACGTTCGGCGATCCGTTCCAGATCCAAGATCGCGGGAAGAGCCGTATCCTGCGAATCGAAGACCAGGTCCGGAGAACCTACAAGATGCTGGCCTTCGCAGCGGACTCCCGCCAGCTGCTCGGGGGAATCCTCGTGGGCGATGCCTCCGGCTATGCCGCCATGTTTCACCTGACTCGGTCGAGGAAAGTGCTCTCCGAGACCCTCGAAGAACTCGGCCTCGACGGGAGGCCCAGGCTGGCCGGCGAACTCCCGGACGACGCCCAGGTGTGCTCTTGCAACAACGTCGCGACCGCGACCGTACGCCTCAAGATCCGGGAGGGGGAACTCACGACCCTCGCGCAGGTCAAGGAGTGCACGCGCGCGGGAACCGGCTGCGGGGGGTGTATCCCCGTGGTCCAGGATCTCCTGGAGGCCGAGCTGAAGGCCGCGGGGCGGGCCGTGAAGCCACGGCTCTGCGAGCATTTCGCCTTCACAAGGCAGGAGCTCTTCGAGATCGTGCTGGCCAAGCGAATCGGCACGTTCACGCAGCTCCTCGCCGAGCATGGCGCGGGGGCCGGCTGCGAGGTCTGCAAGCCCACGGTCGCCTCGATCCTGGCCAGCGTCCACAACGAGCCGATCCTGAAGAAGCCGCACAGGACGCTCCAGGACACGAACGATCGATTCCTGGCGAATATCCAGCGGAACGGAACGTACTCCGTCGTCCCCCGCGTCCCTGCCGGCGAGATCACGCCCGACCAGCTCATCGTGCTCGGCCGTGTGGCGAAGAGGTACGGGCTCTACACCAAGATCACCGGCGGCCAGCGGGTCGACCTCTTCGGCGCCCGGGTCGAGCAGCTCCCGGACATTTGGGAGGAGCTGGGGGCCGCCGGCTTCGAGAGCGGGCATGCCTATGGCAAGGCGCTCCGCACCGTGAAGAGCTGCGTCGGGACGACGTGGTGTCGGTACGGCGTGCAGGACTCCACGGCCTTCGCGATCCGCATCGAGAACCGGTACAAGGGCATCCGCGCGCCTCACAAGCTGAAGGGCGGCGTCAGCGGCTGCGTCCGCGAGTGCGCCGAGGCACAGAGCAAGGACTTCGGTCTCATCGCCACCGAGAAGGGGTGGAACGTGTTCGTGTGCGGCAACGGCGGTGCGACTCCGCGACACGCCGATCTCCTCGCGGCCGACGTCGACGAGGAGACGGCGGTCCGTTACCTCGATCGCTTCATCCTGTTCTACATCCGGACGGCCGACCGACTCACACGGACCGCCTCATGGCTCGAAAAGATGGAGGGAGGGATCGCACACCTGCGAGACGTGGTCGTAAACGACTCGCTCGGGATCGGGGCCGACTTCGACAAACAGATGCAGCACCTCGTGGGCACGTACGAGTGCGAATGGGCGGACGTAGTCCGCGATCCCGAGAAGCGAGCTCTGTTCCGGCAGTTTGCCAACGACGACCGCGACGACGACGGGATCCGCGTCGGCGAGAAGCGGGGGCAACGCTGCCCGGATGGTCGACCGAGGCGCGACCCGCCGCACGACGCGAAGACGCGACGCCTCCCACTGCTGCGCCGGCAGTGGGTCAGGCTCGCGTCGATGCGCGACGTGCCGACCGATGGCGGGGTCACCGCGCGCTACGGCGACACGCAGATCGCCATCTTCAACTTCGCATCCAAGGGGACGTGGTATGCGACGCAGAACCTCTGTCCGCACAAGAGGGAGATGGTGCTGGCGCGGGGCATCCTCGGCGACCAGGCGGGCGCGCCGAAGGTCGCGTGCCCGCTTCACAAGAAGACATTCGACTTGTCGACTGGCCGCTGCCTGTCCGGAGAAGATCTCGAGATAGCAACGTTCCCCGTGCGCGTCGAAGGAGACGACATCCTGGTAGAGCTCCCGCCGGTCGAGGACCTGCCGCGAGCGACTTGCCACGATGCGCCGGCGCCCAGCTCACGAAGCTTGGGAGAGCTCAGCCCGTGACGACGTCCAGCGTGTCACGGCCCACCGCGAAGGCCTTGCGGCCGTCCGAGATTCTCACGCCGGGTCGCCGGCTGCCCGTCGTCGAGATGCCCGCGGCCGCGCGCATCCCGCCGGCAGCGGTGCGGATCTCGCTCACGGATCGGTGTGACCTGGCATGCGTGTATTGTCGCCCCTCACGGAGCGACGGATATCTCGAGTCGCGTCTCGGCGAAGAGGCCTGGAAAACGATGGTGCGGGGCCTCGTTCAGGCGGGGCTGCGCCGCGTCCGCATCACCGGCGGAGAGCCACTGCTGCGAGATGCGAGCGCGGCTCGCGCACCTTCTTGCCGACGAGGCGGGGGAGCCGGACCCGCATCGCGGCCGCGCGGCGAAGTGCCCGTCAACCTCGTCGTCCATCGAACGATCGGCATTACCCCCCCTCGTCGGGGTGGCGTTCCGACTGTAGGTCGCGCATGAACCCCCTTCAGCGTCTCCGCGCCGTCACTCCCGAGGCCACCAAGACGCACTGCCCGTATTGCGCGTTCCAGTGCGGCATGGAGATGACGGTCAGGGACCGGAAGGGCCACGACATCGAGGTGACCGCCGACGAGGCCTTTCCAGTCAACCGGGGCCAGATGTGCATCAAAGGGCTCACCTCCGCCGCTCTGCTCGAGCATCCCGCGCGGATCCGGACCCCCATGCTCCGGGAGCAGGACGGGCGGCTCGCTCCCGTCACGTGGGAGACCGCGCTCGACTTCGTCGCGGAGCGCCTCCGGTCGCTTCGCGCGACTTACGGGCCCGCGAGCGTCGGTGCCTTCGGCAGCGGCGCACTCACGAATGAGAAGGCGTACTTGCTCGGCAAGTTCGTCCGCGTCGTCCTCCGGTCGCCGAACGTCGACTACAACGGCCGTTATTGCATGTCGTCGGCCGCGGCCGGTCAGAATCGCGCCTTCGGCATCGACAGGGGCCTGCCGTTTCCGGTCTCGGACATCGCCAAGACCGGCACGCTCATGCTGTGGGGCTCGAACTGCGCCGAGACCATGCCCCCAATCACGCAGTGGATCTTCGAGCAAAAGAGCGCGGGCGGGCATCTCATCGTCGTGGACCCGCGGCGCACCGACACTGCGCGAATCGCGTCCCTCCATCTGCAGCTCACGCCGGGCACGGATCTCGCGCTCGCCAACGGACTGCTCCACCTGGCGATCGAGCAGAAGCTCATCGATGAGGACTACGTCGCGCGAAGGACCGAGGGCTTCGACGACCTCAGGCGCAGCGTGCTCACAAGCGATCCAGCGCGCATCGAGCGGTTGACGGGCGTTCCGATTGAGCAGCAGGTTCGTGCCGTCCGTCTGCTCGCGGAGTCCGAGTCGAGCATGATTCTTTCGGGACGAGGGCCCGAGCAGCAGTCCAAGGGGAGCGACACGGTTCTCGCCCTCATCAACTTAATGCTCGCCCTCGGCAAGGTCGGCAAGCCCGCCAGCGGATACGGCTGTCTAACGGGCCAGGGCAACGGTCAGGGTGGTCGCGAGCACGGTCAGAAGGCCGACCAGCTGCCCGGGTATCGCCTCATCGAGGATCCGGACGATCGCCGGGCGATCGCCGCCGTCTGGGGCATCGAGCCCGACGAGCTGCCCGGCAAGGGGAAGAGCGCCTACGAGCTTCTCGACTCCTGCGGGCCCCAGGGTGGGATCCGCGGGCTCTTGGTGTTCGGGTCCAACGTGGTCGTGTCCTCACCGCACGCTTCCAACGTCGAGAGGAGGATCCGGGACCTCGAGCTCCTTGTCGTATGCGACTCGTTCCAGAACGAGACGACCGAGGCGGCTCACGTGATCTTGCCTGTCGCGCAATGGGCGGAGGAAGAGGGCACGATGACGAACCTGGAGGGGCGCGTGATTCTCCGCCAGCGCGTTCGACCGCCGCCTCCCGGCTGCAAGACGGACCTCGCCATCCTTTGCGAGCTCGCGCACCGGCTCGGCGTGAGCCGGGGCTTTCAGTTCGAGTCCGCGCAGGACGTGTTCGACGAGCTGCGAGCGGCCACGGCCGGCGGCCGCGCCGACTACAGCGGAATAACCTACGAGAAGATCCGCCTCGAGCAGGGCGTATTCTGGCCTTGCCCGAGCGCCGGCCACCCCGGCACGCCTCGTCTCTTTGCCGACACATTCGCTCATCCGGGCGGGCGCGCGCGCTTTCACGCGGTGCCCTATCGCCCCGCCGAAGAGGTGCCCGACACCGAGTACCCGCTCTACTTCACGACGGGCCGCTACAAGGAGCACTACAACTCGGGCGCGCAGACGCGCCTCGTCCAGGCGCTCGTCGACGTGCGGCCCGAGCCGCGGGTGCAAATTCATCCCCGGCTGGCCGGGAAGCTCGGGGTGGCAGAAGGCGAGGGACTCGTCGTGCAGAGCCGCCGGGGCGCCGTGTGCTTCTTGGCCCAAATTTCAACCGACATCCGTGCGGACACACTCTTCGCGCCCTTCCACTGGGGCGGCCGGATGGCAGCCAACCTGCTGACGATTCCCGCACTGGATCCGGTCAGCGGGATGCCGGAATTCAAGGTCTGCGCCGTCCGGGCGCGTGCGGCCGGACCGGCGCACCAGAACGCAACCATCGCATGATCAAGAAGAAGCTCGCGATCGTCGGCAACGGCATGGGCACCTGCCGTCTGCTCGACGAGCTCGTGCTCCGCGAAGGCACGCGCCGGTACGAGATCACGGTCTTCGGCGAGGAGCGCGGCGGCGCCTACAACCGCATTCTACTCAGTCGCGTCCTCGGAGGAGACTCTCCGGATAGCATCGTCACCAAGACCCCTGAGTGGTATGACCGCCACGGGATCCGACTGATTCACACCGCGAAGGTCACGCGGCTGGACACCGTGCGAAAGAGCGTCTTGACCGAGGACGGTCAAAGCCGGCGGTACGACGTCGTGGTCCTCGCAACAGGCAGCCAGCCGCTCGCACCGCCGATCGATGGCATGTTTGGCAGTGACGGCGATCTGCGTTCCGGGGTCTTCGTCTATCGAACGATCGCGGATTGCCTTCGGATGCGCGAGCGCGCGCGCCCCAGAGAGGGTGCGGTCGTGATCGGCGGCGGGCTGCTAGGCCTCGAGGCCGCAAAGGTGCTCGCCGATCGCGGGCTGCACGTCACGGTCGTCCAAGTGGCGGCGACCCTGATGAACACCCAGCTCGATGCGCTCGGGGGTGAGATGCTTGCCCGTCAGATCGCGCACCACGGGATCTTCGTTCGCACCGGCAAGACGGTCGAGGGTCTGTACGGCGACGAGGCCAACGAGAGGGTAAGCGGAGTCTTCCTCGACGACGGAGCGACACTGCCGGCGGACATGGTCGTGTTGGCGTGCGGCGTGCGACCGCGGGTCGAGGTCGCAAAGGCGTCGGGGCTCCCGGTCAACAAGGGTGTCGTCGTGAACGACACGCTCGCGACGGAGGTCCCGGGCGTTTACGCGTTCGGCGAGTGCGCCGAGCACGACGGCAAGACCTACGGCGTCGTCGCGCCCGTCTGGGAGCAAGCGACGGTGCTCGCCGAGGTGCTGACCGGCAAACAAAGACAAGCTCGGTACCGGGGGTCGAAGCTCTACACGCGCCTCAAAGTCGCGGGGGTCGATGTCGCGTCGATGGGGAGTCTCGAGCCCGAGCTGGACAGCGATCAGGTGGTTCAGGTCATCGAGGAGCGGCGCAACGCGTACAGGAAGCTGATCATCCGCGACGGGCGTCTGATGGGAGCCATGCTCGTGGGCAACACCGCCGCAACGGCCACGCTCGTGCAGATGTTCGACCGTGGCGATCCGATGCCCGAGGAGCCTCTGGATATTCTCTGCTCGAAGCCCCCGTCGAGCGACCCGGCTGAATGCGTCGTCTGCACGTGCAACAAGGTGACCGCCGCGGCCCTCCGGCAAGCCATCGCCGCGGGCGCCAGCTCCGTCGATGCGCTGAGCGTGGCCACGAAGGCCGGCACTGGCTGCGGTTCATGCAAGGGCGAGCTGGCTCAGCTCGTCACGCTGTACGCGAAGAAGACCGAACCGCTCCCGCTCGCTGTCGCGAACTAGAGCGGCGACCCGAATCATGGAACAGGATAGCCGCAGTGTCGGAAATTGGAGTGCGAGCTTGCGCGGAAGGACGCCGAACGCCGGCCTGGTCTTCGAGGTCGAGCTCGTGTCGATCGACTGAGGTCCAGACGGCGGCCCCGGCCTCTCAAGGAGCCGCAGCGACGGTCACTGGCGCCGTCCCGCGCGCCCGCCGGCTCGCGACCTCTTCTCGCGTGACCGGCTCGCCGGCATTGCCCCAGCTGCTGCGAACGAACGTGAGCACCCCGGCGATGTCGTCGTCCGAGAGAGCCGCGAACGACGGCATGCTCGCCGAATAGGGCTTGCCGTTCACCGTGATCGGTCCCTCGATGCCTCCGAGGACGATGCTCACCGAGCGGCCCTTGTCGGCCGCGAGGAAATCCGAACGCGCCAGCGGGGGGAACGCGTTCGGCATCCCCATCCCCGACGGCTGATGGCACGTGACGCACGTGCGCGCGAACACCCGGAAGCCCGCCTCGGCTGGATCGTCGAACGAGCCACCCTGCCTCTCGCTGGTGGATGCCGGGGACAGGATGGGCACCCTCTTGAACGCTTCGCCTCGCGCGGCCCGGACCTCGTCGCGGCCGCATCCCGCGGTCGACGCGGGCGCGGCCAGCAACCATGCCAGCCCGAGGAGCGCAGCCGCGCGGCGCATCGACGACGTTGCCGGGTGAGCGGTCAGTCCGCCTCGAGAGTGATGCTCTCGGAGGGCATGCGGCCGGTGTCGGTCTCGACCGGGTCGACAGCGTGATCCTGGCCACGGTGTGCGCCCTCGCGGGAGCCGAACCAGTACATCCCGGCGACCATGACCGCGCCGCCGACGATGTTCCCTCCCGTCGTCACCGCCAGGTTGTACGCGTAGCCCGTGAGGTTCACGTCGCTGCCGTGCGGCAAGAGCAGCCCGAGCATCAGCCCGGACATGTTCGCGACACTGTGTTCGTAGCCGCAGGTGATGAACGTGAACATGCACCACCAGATGAGCAGGATCCGCGCGGCGTCGTTCTTCGTGCGGCCCGCCATCCACAGTCCGAGGCACACGAGCCAGTTCGCCAGCACGGCACGCCAGAAGAGCTGAGGGAGCGCGAGCTGCATCTTCCTGGCGACGGTGGCAACGACGAACGATCGGATCGGCTCGGCGTCGAGGACGCCGGAGCGGACGACCGCGATCGCGAGCACCACGCTGCCGAGCCAGTTGCCGATCCACGTGTAGATCCAGTTGGCGCCGAGGCCGCGGACCGAGGCCTTCCCGGTGAGGACGCCCAGCGTCAAGATGAGGTTCGATCCGGTGAAGAGCTCCGACCCGGCGAAGACGACCATCGTCAGCGCGCCCCCGAAGCAGACCCCCATCGTCAGCCTTCGTACGGAATCGGGCAACGACGCGCCGACGATCAGGATGAGGACGACGGCGGCGCCGACGTACATCCCCGCGAGCATCGAGCGCGCGAAGTGCGAAGTGAGCGACGCGCGCTGCCATCGCAGCTTGCTGGCGGCCTGCTCGCCCAGAGTGTGGATTGTATCGGTATACAGGGGCGCCTCAGAACGTCACGGGAATCTTGTAGCTCGCCAGGAGAGTCGACGCGATCGTCAGGGCGTGATTCGAGGCGCCGTCCTCGTAGCGCGCGAAGGAGGTGTCCGAGCGGATCGCGGTCGTGGCGGCCGCTCCCCGTAGCTGCCACGGCAACGAGTAGGGCGCGGGCGCCTCGGGCGGCGGCGACTCGGGCAAGGGGGCTGTTGGGGTCTCCGACGCCGGCGCGGGTGCCACCCCCGTGGCCGGTGCCGGCTCTCCAGATGGCGAAGCCGGCGGCGGCGCGCTGGGCTCGTCGCCGCGTGCCGGCCGGGCGACCGAGATGATCGCCGTGGCGGCCGCAAAGAGCCATACACCTCTCCGGCCAAGTGATTCGTACATGGTCTTCCCCCTATCATCGATTCAGCGCGATCCGGGTTCCGTCGCGAGAGCGACTCACTCGAACCCCGCACGTGCACATCGCAAGAGCGTGAGCTCAGACAGAGATCTTCGCGACCGTTTTTCGGAATTGAGAAGCGTCCTCGGGATTGGCGAGATATTTCTCCAGTTCTGCCACGAGCACCGGCAGCTGGTCCCTCGAGAAGGGTCGGTCGGGCCACAGCATCGAGACAGCCTCTTTGACGTAGCGCTTCGCCATCGGTCCGACGCTCCTCGCCAGGGCCTTGGTGCACCCCGCGAGCACCACGGAGCTTGCCGCGTCCACCCCGTTCATTCCCGAGGCCGACATGCCGGACGACCCGCCGAACTCCGACCAGCTCAGTCCGTTCGTGACGCCGTCGGGGATGCTCCCGCGTCCGCTCGGCGCGGCCGCGGCCGGCGCGGCGATCGGCGGCCGGACCGCCATGCCCAGCGGCGCCGCTGCCTCCGCCTCGAGGACGGTCTTGAGCTTTCCGACCGCGACGCGAATTGCGACCCCCGCGAACGAGACGTTCAGCCGGGCGTCGGCGATGACCGACAGCGTGTACTCGGGCCCCTTGCCGCGCGCGATGTTCCTGATGAGGAGCTTGCCCTCCGAGAACTGCGCGCTGATCGACTCCCAGTCTTCGTGGAGCAGCTTGATCGAATCGATCGCCGTCACGGTGGCGTGTCCGACCTGCTGCAACAGGGGCAGATCGTAGACAGCGTGAGCTCTGTAGGCGACGACCTGCCCGCGGGCGTCGGTCACGACGGCTCCGTTCACGCCCTCGAGATCGCTCAAGGTCTTCAGGATGGCATCCATTCGGTCGTCCTTATCTATCTGCTGAGAATCTCCGTCAGCTTCTTCTCTACCGTCGAGAACGGCTTCCCGGCGTCTGCGAAGACACTCATGACGTAACCAGGCCGAACGGCGACGATGGCGCTCCTGGTCGGGCTCGCAATCACCACCCGATCGAGGGACCCGAGCCCCAGGATGTCGCCGGCCTTGCCGAACGACTCGCGCGCGAAGGCGTTGACGGCGGCCGCGGACTCCCCGTCGATGTTGCCAACGGACTCGAGCAGGTTCCCCGACTCGTCGCTCAAGATCGCCGCGACGATCCCGGGAATTTTGGAAACGACGTCGAACGGATTCATTCCACCCCCCGATTTCCCACCCGGCGCGACGCGCGTCTCCGCCTCTCACCCCCGCCGTGCGCCGGACCATACGGTCGGCGCACATGCATTTTCAAGGGGATGGTTCGGCATTTTTCGTTGCAGACGAGTTCGATTGAAATTCCGCGGCCCACTCTCGGCCAGACGATTAAAATTATCTTGAGCTAGAGTGTTGGGGCGATCGGCCGTATTGGTGGCGCGGGGAGGGGGTCAGGCGATGACGAGTTTTGGTCGATGAAGGCCTCTGCGATCCTGTTGGGCCTCGCCGGCGTTCGAGCGTGCGTCGTCGGTGACGACGAGGGTCACGTCATCGAGCGCTCCGGAGTGGAAGTCGAAGGCGCCGGCCCGATCATCGCCGCGGTCGCGAAGCTGACGACCTCGCTCGGAGCGGTCGGAGCCCTGCTCGGACTCGGCGGCGTCGAAGTGGCGACGACCCGCGGGGCGAAAGCAGCCTGGGTGGTCGCGTCCGACGCGGGCGCCTCGATCGCCGTGCGCGTCGAGGGCGGGAGCCCGACGACGGCAGTCGAGGCCGTGTTGAAGAACACGGACTGGTTCGCCCTGATCGAATGGGACGTTCGCGACGCGGATCTGGAGTGGGTACCGGCCGCGCCGGGCCGGAGCGAAGGCGACGACCGCCAGACGCGGCCCGTGCCCGGTCTCGACAGCCCGCGCGAGCGAGGCGCCACGGCCTCGCGGCCCGCGGCGCTCGAGGGCGCGTCGGCTGGCGCCCCTGCGTCGCCGCAGAGAGAGCGCGGAGCCGACAGCGCGGTGAAGTGGCGAGCGGCGTCGAACCTCTCGACTGCCCTGCGCGCGGCTCGCGCGAGCGTCGACGGCGCGAAGGCGGTGGAGCGCGAGGCCCGGGGGCGAACGCCGGCGCTGCCGGTCGAGTTTGAGGCCGAGGTGACCAAGAGCGCAGCGCGACTCCTGCCGTGTGCCCCGGCTTTCGTGGGCAGGCTCGAGACGCTGTGTCTCCCGGACCTCCTCGAGTTCCTGCGCAACGGGCAACGTACGGGGGTCATGCTCTTCAGCTCTTCCGCCGGGACCGGCAAGATTCACGTGCGGGCCGGGCGACTGACGGGTGCTTCGGCGCCCACGACCACGTCGCTGCCTGGTTTGCTGGTGGCGGGCGGGGCGGTGACCGCGGAAGCGCTGCACGCGCTCAGGCACGTAGGGCCCGAGGCGTGGTCGAAGCCGGAGATCGGAGCGACGCTGGTCGCGGCCGGCGCCGTCACCATTGCTCAGGTCCGGAAGGCCCTGGGCGAACAGATACGCTCGGCGGTATCGGAGCTCCTCAGCTGGAACGACGGTGACTTCTCGTTCGAATCCGAAGCCCCCGTCGGCGCGCTGTCGGCCCTCGACGAAGAGCTCGAGTTCGATTCTCACGAGATCATGCTCGAGCTGCTGAAGAGCCAAGACGAAGCCGCGCGGGTCTCCAAGTAGAGAAGTCGCATGAACGGAAAAGGACCCAGCTCCGCCGTTCCTGACGGCTATCCGCTGCGAGAACGGCCGAGCGACGTGGTCGGCCTCGGGCGGCCCAGCGCCTCTGCTCGAGGATCGGAGCTACTCGGAAAGAAGCTCGGGGTCTTCAGGCTCGAAAGCGTGCTCGGTCAGGGTCGCATGGGGATCGTCTTCCTCGCTCATGACGAGGCTCTCCTGCGCCCGACGGCCGTGAAGCTCCTCTCCTGGAATATCCCGCAGGCGGCCCGTCAGAACCCCGAGACGTGGTTCCTCGCGGAAGCGCGCTCCATGGCGCTCATCAACCACCCCAACGTGGTCCAGATCTACGTCGTCGCGAAGCATCGAGGGCGCTGTTACATCGCGATGGAATACGTCCCCGGGCCATCGGCCCACACCTGGGTCGCTCAGAAGGGACCGCTGTCGCCCGAGCGGGCCACGACGGTCCTCGCCCAGGCCGCGAGCGCGTTGCAGGCGGCTCACGACGCTGGCGTCGTCCACGGGGATCTCAAGCCGGAGAACCTGATCGTCGGGCCGAACGGAACCAAGCTGAGCGACTTCGGAATGGCGCGGCGCCTCTCGGACGAGAAGGCCGCATTCCCCATGCGCACCGGCACGCCGTTCTACACCGCCCCCGAGATCTGGCGAGGCGATGCGACGAGCCACGCGAGCGACATCTACGCCCTCGGCGTCAGCTACTTTTACCTGCTCACGGGGCACGCACCGCTGCGCGGCAACGACATCTCGAGTCTCCGCGCGGCGCACCTCGAGGGCGCGGTGCCCGACGCGGAGGCCTTCGTCACCGACCTGCCACCCGGGTGCGGTCACATCATTCGTCGCTGCATGGCGAAGGCGGCGCGCGACCGGTATCCGTCCGCCGAGCTGCTCGGCGCCGACGCGATGTCGGTGCTCCGAAAATGACGCGCGCGCGAGACACGCGCTCGATTCCAATTTGACGCGGCCGATTTCACCAGGGGGGTCATTCGATGGTGTTTTTCAGGAACTGGAAGCTCCGAACGAAAGTCATCGTTCCGTCGCTAATCATCATGCTGGCGCTGTCGGCGGCGCTCGGTGATCTCATTTACAAACAGGAGAAACAATCTGCGATCGCGCAGGCACGCCAGACGGCACTGGCCATTTCGGTACAGATCGCCGCCGACCGGGCGACTTACACGGAGAGGGTCGTCAGCAAACTACTGGGCGAGAAGTCGGATGTGTCGTTCGCGGACATGAAGAGCCTCGGGAACGCGAAGACGCTGCCGCTGCCGGCGTCGTTCGTCCATCTCACGTCGAACATCGTCAACGCACGCGGGTTCCACACCGTGGACCTCCTCAGCGTGTGGAACATCAACCCCGACAAGAAGCCTCCCACCGAGGAGATCCGGAAGGCGCTGGACGACGTGGCCCGGACGCCCGACGTCGCCGACGAGCTCGTCTACGATCAGGGCAAGGACGCTCGTTTCATTTCGGTTACGGCCGATATCGCGTCTGCTCAGGGTTGTGTCGATTGCCACAACCGCCACCCCGACAGCAAGCGTCATGACTTTCGCCTTGGCGACGTGATGGGCGGAATGGTCGTGTCCATTCCCCTCGCGAAGCCCCTGGCCGACGCCAGCAGCAACGCCCTCATGTTGACGGGGGGACTGGTGGGCGTGTTCGGGATCGTGCTCGCGGTGATCAGCGCCATCCAATGGGCGTTCATCTCGAAGCCGCTCCTGCGGCTCGAGAAGGCCGCCGACGAGATCAGCCTGGGCGATCTGGAGACGCCGGTCGTGTCGGAGTCGTCGGACGAGGTCGGGAACCTCGCGAAGGCCTTCGAACGGATGCGCATCAGCCTGGGTCGCGCCATGGAGAGCCTGGAGAAAGAGTGAGACGACGCTCGGGCGCCGCCAGCTTTCCGGGTGCCGAGCACTCATCGAAGATTCGCGCGCCCGACGGCGCCCACCCTTTCCGGGGCCCTCCGCAACATGACCACGAACCTACGCAATCACCCAGCCCGCCCGATCACGACGCTCGTCGTGGGCAACGGAATGGTCAGTCACCGTTTTTGCCAGAAGATGCTCGAGTACGACCTCAGCAAGCTGCACCGTCTCGTCGTCGTCGGCGAAGAGCCGGTGCCGGCCTACGATCGCGTCAACCTCACGGCGCAGTTTTCGGAGCCGTCGGGCGACGGACTGTGGCTCGACGACCCCGAGTGGTACGCGCAGAACGGCATCGAGCTGCACCTCGGGACGCGGATCGAGCGCCTCGACGTGCGTCAGCGGGTCGCCGTGACCAGCAAGGGGGAGCCCCTGCTCTACGACGTCTTGATCCTCGCCACGGGCTCGGCGTCGTTCGTGCCGCCGATACCCGGCATCGAGATGCGCGGCGTGTTCGTCTATCGAACGATCGACGACCTCGACAGGATTCGCGCATATGTCCCCGGCCGGCGGCTCGCGGCCGTGGCTGGCGGGGGCCTTCTGGGACTCGAAGCGGCGCGCGCGCTGGTGGGCGCGGGGTTGGAGACGCACGTGGTCGAGGTGGAAACACGCCTCATGCCGCGCCAGCTGGACAGCACCGGTTCGGCGCTCCTCGAGAGGACCATCCGGAAGCTCGGATTGCACGTGCACCTCGCCGACAGGATCGACCGTGTTCTCGGCGATGGCGCCGTGACCGGGCTGGAGCTGTCGTACGGGCGCACGCTCAAGGTCGAACTTCTCGTCGTGTGCGCCGGCATCCGTGCTCGCGACGAGCTGGGTCGCGATGCGGGGCTGCGAGTCGGCAACCAGGGCGGCGTCGTCGTCGACGATCGCCTGTGCTCGAGCGCCTCCGGGGTCTTCGCCATCGGAGAGGTCGCGTTGCACCGGGGAGGGTCGTACGGGCTCGTCGGGCCGGGCTACGAGATGGCGGACGTCGTCGCGCGGAATTTGACGGGTGGCGACGCCGCCTTCGAGGGCTTCGAGTCGTCGACGCGCCTGAAGCTCATGGGCACGAACGTGGCCAGCATCGGCGATCCGTTCCAGGATCCGGCGCACTCACGCACGATCTGTTTCGAGGATCAGGTGCGCGGTATCTACAAGAAGCTGGTCGTGACCGATGATGGGCGCCGACTGCTCGGTGCCATTCTCGTCGGAGATACGTCTTCATACGGTGAGCTCCTGCATCTGACGCGGTCGAGGACCGAACTCTCCGACGACCTCGCGCAGCTCGGCATCGGCTCCGCCGCGCCGGGCGCGGGGCAGACGGCCGATGACGTGGTCGTCTGCTCGTGCAACGGCGTCTCCGCCGGGACCATCCGCCGCCGCGTTCGCGACGATGGGTTGACCTCGCTCGCCCAGATCAAGGCTTGCACGAGCGCCGGCACCGGCTGCGGCGGGTGCCTCCCCATGGTCGCGGACGTCCTCGAGCTGGAGCTGAAGGCGGGCGGGCGCGGCGTGAAGCCGGCGCTGTGCGAGCACTTCGCTCTCACGCGAGAGGACCTCTTCGAAATCGTCGCAGCCACCCGGATCCGTACCTTCCCGGAGCTCCTCGGTCGGCACGGCAAGGGTCAGGGCTGCGAGGTCTGCAAGCCGACGGTCGCCAACATCTTCGCCAGCATCCACAACGAGCCCGTCCTCGACGAGCCGCACCGTTCGCTGCAAGACACGAACGATCGCTTCCTCGCCAACATCCAGAAGAACGGCACGTACTCCGTGGTACCCCGCGTTCCCGGTGGGGAGATCACGGGCCCGCAATTGATCGTCCTGGGACAGGTGGCTGTGAAATATGGCCTCTACGCCAAGCTGACCGGCGGCCAGCGGGTCGATCTCCTCGGGGCCCGCCTCGAGCAGCTCCCGCAGATCTGGGAAGACCTGGTCGCCGCCGGCTTCGAGAGCGGGCAGGCGTATGGCAAGTCGATGCGTACGGTCAAAAGCTGCGTCGGGTCGACCTGGTGCCGCTTCGGAGTCCAGGACTCGACGGCGTTCGCCATTCGTCTCGAACACCGCTACAAGGGCATCCGGTCGCCGCACAAGATGAAGAGCGCGGTGAGCGGTTGCATTCGCGAGTGTGCAGAGGCGCAGAACAAGGACTTCGGACTCATCGCGACCGAGCGAGGCTGGAACCTCTTCGTCTGTGGCAATGGCGGCGTCTCGCCGCGCCCGGCCGATCTGCTCGTTTCCGACATCGACGGCGATACCGCGGTTCGGTACATCGACCGGTTCGTCATGTTCTATATCCGCACCGCCGGGCGCCTGACGCGAACGTCGGTGTGGCTCGACAAGATGGACGGCGGCATCGAGCGCCTGCGACAGGTCATCGTGAACGACTCGCTCGGCATCGCGGAGAGCCTCGAGCGCGAGATGGAGGCTCTCGTCGGTACGTATTTTTGCGAATGGTCGAACGTGCTCGGCGATCCCGCGAAGCGGGCCGCGTTCAGCCGCTTCGCCGCCGAGGTGAGCAGCGACGACGTCGCGGGCCCGGCGAGCGCGCTCTCGACGGGCGAGTCGCGGGCCAATGCTCCGCCGTATCTCGAGAGCGAGACCCTGGAACGCGCGGCGAACCGGTCGTGGGTTCGACTGGCCACGGTGGGCGAGGTCCCGCTCGACGGCGGGATCGCGGCGCGGTACGGAGAGTCGGAGATCGCGCTGTTTCACTTTGCCTCGCGGGGCGAATGGTACGCGACGCAGAACCTCTGCCCCCACGCCGAGCAGATGGTGCTCGCGCGCGGCATCCTCGGCGATCACGGCGGAACGCCGAAGGTCGCTTGCCCCCTTCACAAGAACACGTTCGATCTCCGGACCGGCCGGGGCCTCTCGAACGCGGCGCTCGAGATCGAGACGTTCCCCGTTCGCGTCGAGGGGGATGGCGTCTGGGCGCACGTCCCGCCGCCGGCCCAGCTGGCCCGCGCGTCTTGCAAGACCCCGTGCCCACCCGGTCATGCCTCGCCGGAGCAGCAGACCGAGCTGGCGAAGCGCCGCCTCCCGGTCCTGGCGGATGAAGGCGCCGACGGGGGCCTTTCGGCCTCGCCAGCCGCTCGGGCGAGGGGTCAGAGAGCAAGCTGACGGCGCTCCGTTCCGACGCGTGCAAGTCGTCGCCCTGGTCGCGTACGAGATCGTGGACGGGGCTGAAGCTCTGAACGCACCTGCGTGAGCACGACATGAGGCGCCTCGACTCCAAGGAACTCTTGTCCTGCCGGGCTGTTGTCGAGGACGCGCTCTATGTCGTCCCAGGTCAGAAGGTGAACGACGAAGAGCCCTCTTGGACAGCGCCCGCGCTTTGCCCCCACGCACCTGGGCCGAGAAGCGAGAGCGCGAGCGACATCGTCAGGCCGCAGCGTGAAGGATCCCCTGGTCCGTTCTTTGCCGGCGGGGGGGCCGGGTTGGGGTTGGGGTTGGGGTCGCGTCGGGCCATGTGTTGCGGGGTGCATCAGCCGACTACGATCGGCCACGAAGGGCTGCGTCGTAGCCGTGGGCAGGACGCCGACGCATGCGGAATGGCCTTAAGGCCACGACGCACGTTCACAACGACGGGCGATGCAAGTGCTCTTCAGGTACACTAAAATGGTGGGGTACTTTGCTTGATGACCCGGGCGACAGTGGCGGACACCGAAACGGTGTGCAGGCGGAGCCACGAGCCTGTCCTGGCTCGTGCAAGCGTGCGTGGCGTGCGCGACGGCCGGAAGAGCCCGACGCCCAGTTTTTAGCTGACGGCCTACCGAACGATTCCTGCGAGGACTGCGAATGAAGACACGGAAAGTCGTCCCTTTTGCTGACATCGGCCTTCTTCATCGATATGGAAGCAGTGACTCGAGCACGTCATCGATCGCACCAGCCGCGGCGAGCTACGATAAATACCCCAATTCGAGGTCCACACTAGACGATTCCGGGAACGCCAGCGACGGGACCACGATGGATGACGGGGGTGCGGCCGGTAGGCCTCGCGCGCGGCGAGTTCTCGAGGCGGTCGCTCTCGCCCTAGTCGCGCTCGCGGCATGGGGATGCGGAACCGGGTCCAACCCGGCCACTCTCGGCGACACGCCGAGCACGATGCCCGATGGCTCCTCGGGCCCCTCGTGTGCGACGCCCAACACGGACTGCCCTTGCTCGTCCGACGGAGCGCAGGTCGCGTGCGGCGAGGTCGTCAGCCGATCGGGCGACTACGTGACCTGCTCCGAGGGAACCCGGACGTGCATGGGCGGCTCCTGGAGCGTGTGCGCGAGCCAATATCTGACGACGAAATCGGTGTCGGTGCAGTCGGGCGGCCTCCACGTGCTCAACATCAACCCGGCGGTCCCGTGCGTCGACGCTGGGGTTGTGGATCTCTGCGACCCCGCCCCGTGCATGGGGTTCGTGGATGATCCGTCGGGCCTCGACGCGGGCGCCGACTCGGGCCTGGTGATCAATGAGGCGGGCGTGACGTTGTACGGGACGCCCGTTCCTCCCGCGGTGTGCAGCGGCCTCACACTCATGCCCAGCATGATGCCCGCGAAAGACCTGACGATCACGTCGATCTCGACCACGACGGGCGCGCCGAGCCCCAGCACGCTGCAGTTCACCGCGTCGCTCCCCTGCTACTCCGGGACGCCCTCGTTCATCTGGGACATCAACAAGTACGACCTCGCGCAGGTGAGCACGACGGGCCTCCTGACGGTGGTGTCGCCGATCGCGGGCCCGGTGTCGGTGAGCGCGCTCGCGGGCAACCTGACGGGCACAGTCGTCAGCAACGTCACCGTCAACGTGGTCGACACGACGACGGGCCCCGCTCCCGCCGGCATCACCAACACCCAGTTTCCGGTGACGACGGGGGCCGTCGACCCGCTCACCGTCCTCTACCCGTATCCGAACACCGTGTTCCCGCTGGGCCTCCCGTCGCCGCTCATTCAATGGAGCACCGGCGGTACGGCGGCGAGCGCGGTCAAGGTCACGCTGCGCTTTCCGGCCATGGGCACCCCGATCTTCAGCTGGTCGGAGATCGTGCCCGAGCTCCAGACGGCGCCCACGCCGACGCTCGCGGCGCAGCCACGCGCGACGATTCCGCAGCTGGTGTGGAACGACCTCCAGCAGACCGTGGTGCGCAACAGCGGCGCGACCGGCGGCGACGCGGTGTTCGCCATCCAGCGCTACAAGTCCATGCCCTCGAAGCTCTACGCCGAAGTCCCGACGACGATTCATTTCGCCAACGGACAGCTCAAAGGCAACGTCTTCTACAACTCCTACGGCACGAACCTCGTCAAGAACTACGGCAACACCGTCAACGGCCAATTGTTCGGCGCCGCCACGCTCCAGGTGCCTGTCAACGGCACGTCCCCCACCGTCGTCGTCGGCTATACGGACACGGGCACGGGCGCCGGCTGCCGCGTTTGCCACAACGTGTCGGATGACGGCTCGCGCATCCTGTCCAACTCGTTCATGACGGACCCGGCGGCCGGCTCGGGTGCTGGGGGTGAGAACACGACGTTCACGTACAACCCGACGCTCGCCACGCCCGTGCTGATCCAGGGCTCGGAGACCCTCGTCGGCAGCAAAGGAAGCAACAAGTTCACCTTCGCTGCCCTCTCGCCCGCCGGCAGTTACCTCTTCACGAGCGCGTCGCCGTCGAGCGCTGGAGGATCCAATGGCCTCTTCACGACGGCGGGGGTCGCCATCCCGAGCGCGACGTTGCCCGCGAGCCTCGGCGCGGCGACGCCGGCCTTCGCGCACGACGCGACGCACCTCGCCTTCACGTACTACAGCGGAAACGCGCATCCGCTCTCGAACGTCGCGTTCGACGCCAAGTCGATCGCGATGATGGACTTCGCGGCGCCCTCGACGTTCTCCAACTTCCGCGTCCTCTACACGCCTCCGTCGTCGGCGGCCTACAGCGCATGGCCCGCCTTCTTGCCACCGACCGAGAAAGGGATCGTCTTTCAGAACGAGATCACGGACAACGGCCGCGACTGGGCGGGTACGCGATCGACCTGCGACGGAACAGGAGCGTGCAACAACATCGGGGCGACCGCCGAGCTCTGGTGGGTGAGCACGGGAACGCCCCCCGTCGCGGCCCGGCTCGCGAACCTCAACGGGGGAGCGTACCTGCCGCGCAACGCCGCCACGAGTCACGGCAAGAGCTCCGACAACCCGACCTACTACGAAGAGGTCTACAACTACGAGCCGGCGGTCCTGCCCGTGACCATCGGGGGGTATTCGTGGGTCACGTTCACGTCGCGGCGTCTCTACGGCAACGTGGCCACGATCAACCCCTACTGGAGCGACCCGCGCTTCCAGGACATCAGCGTCCAGCCGACGACGAAGAAGATCTGGGTCGCGGCGATTTCCCAGAGCCCGACGCCCGGCGCGGACCCGAGCTTCCCGGCGTTCTACTTGCCGGGGCAAGAGCTCCTCGCCGGCAATGCGCGCGCGTACTTCGCGCTATCGGCCTGCGAGAACCCGTCGCCGACGCTGTCGGCGGCCACCCTCTGCACGAGCGCCCTCGACTGCTGCGGCGGCTCCGGAGCGACGCCCACGGCGGTGTGCCAGCTCGATCCCGCGCCGCTCGCGAATCCGCCGACGTCGCACTGCCTGCCGACGGGATCGGTGACGTGCTCGGCCGACGGGGCCGCCTGCTCGGGCGACGCCCAGTGCTGCAACTACGCCACGGGCGCGCGCTGCGCGAGCGGCGTGTGCGCGCCCGCGCCTCCGATCATCACGTACGCACCCTCGCCGTTCGTCGTGAATTTCACGGCGAACTGCCAGCAAGACGCGGGGCTGGGATACCCGGCCTGGAGGTTGTTTTCCTGGCAGAGCAGCACGCCGGTCGGCACATCGATCGCGTTCACCGCCCAGACCTCGATAGACGGCGTGACCTGGGGCGCGCCGGTCTCGATCGGCACGGCCGCGGCGCCGCCGGTCGTGACGCCCACCTGGACCCCGGCGGTCGCGGGCCCGACTGCGCCGACGGTCGACCAGGCTCTGCTCGCCGCGGGCCAGCGGTCCCAGACGTACCTCAAGGTGACGGCGACGTTGAACCCGGATGCGACGAAGACGATCAGCCCCACGCTCACGAACTGGCGACTGGTGTACGATTGCCTGGCGTCGGAGTGATGAGGATGAAAGCGCGTCGGTTCGGGGGCTCCGCCGTTGCCGTTGCCCTTGTCGTGGGGCTGACGTGCCCCCTGCTCGCGTGCTCCTCGGGGGCGAGCCGTCCCGGCCTTGAAGGGATCGTCGATGCCGCGACGCGCGACGCGGGGTCCACCGACGCCACGAGCGACGGCGCGCCGGTCCAGGGCGAAGCCGGCCCAGGGGACGACGCGACGGCCAGCAGCGACGCCGCCGGCGCGGGGGACACCGGCGTGGCACCCGGGGACGACGGGGGGCCTGGCGACGCGACCGGCGACGACGGCGCCGTGTTCGGACCTCCTCCGCCGCCGCCGGCCTGCACCAAGAACGCCGCGTGGGGAACGGGCGCGCCGCTCGACCTCTCGACTCCGGGAGACGATCTGCTCGACGCCCTGACGCCCGACGAACTGTCCATCGTCTGGACCGTGGTCAACGGGGCGGCCAAGGCGATCCACTACGCCGATCGCGCGTCGACCGCGGGCGCCTTCGCCGCCCAGTCGCTGCCGGCGGGCCTCTTCACGAACGCGCGCGTCGCGCTCAGCGCCGACGGGCTGCGGCTCGTCGTCGTCAACGCCGACGGCCAAGGATTCTCGCAGATCGCGCGCGCCACTCGCGGCGACGCCTTCGACCCCAACGCCGCCCTTGCGACGGCGGCGGGTTACGACAACTTCGCCGGGGTCCTGGCACCGGGGCAGTCGTACGGCGATCCCGTCCTCGCGGCGAGCGACACGGCCTTCTTCTACTCCGTCTACGGCGGCGGCGCGGATGGCGGTCAGGCCGACGCGGGGGCGCCCACGATCTTCCGTGCGGCCCGCTTGCGCCCCACCGACGCGTGGCCTGCCGGGGCGCCGCTCGCGTCGTCGACGGGTTTGTTACCCCAGGGCGCGCTGCGCCGGAGGCCGACGGGCCTCTCTTCGGATCAGCAGACACTCTTCTTCTGGGACGAGATCACCGGCAGCGAGCGGGCGGCCTGGATGGACGCTCAATCGGCGACCGGCGCGTTCGACTCGTTCGTCGACCTCGGGACCCGCAGCCTGGCCGTCCCGAGCGCGTCGTGCGGTACGCTCTATTTCTCTGCGCAGGGGGCGAGCTCGATCGACCTCTTCAGCGCGACGAGCCACTGAGATGGCGTAAGATGTGCGCATGCCGCCGACGGACAGCATCGAATCGCTTCTGAAAGAAGAGCGCCGATTTCATCCGGACCCGACCTTCGTCCGGCACGCCCGCGTCGGGTCGCACCACGCCTACGCGGCGATGCACAAGCAGTCCCTCGACGAGCCCGAGATCTTCTGGCGCGAGCAAACGGTCGACCTCGTCTGGCGCACGCCGTGGAAGACGTTCTCCGAATGGAAGCTGCCCCACGCGAAGTTCTTCGTGGGCGCGACGCTCAACCTCACCGAGAGCTGCCTCGACCGGCACCTGACCACGTCGCGGCGCACGAAGGCCGCTCTCGTCTGGGAGGGTGAGCCCGGCGACTCGCGCACGCTCACTTACTTCGAGCTGCACCGCGAGGTCGTCCGCGCGGCCGCGGCGCTGACCGACCTCGGGGTCAAGGCGGGCGATCGCGTCGCCATCTACATGGGCATGGTCCCCGAGGTCGTGGTCGCGATGCTCGCGTGCGCGCGGCTCGGCGCGCCGCACTCGGTCGTCTTCGCCGGCTTCAGCGCCGAGGCGCTCCGCGACCGGATCAACGACTGCGGCGCCAAGGTGCTCCTCACGCAGGACGGCGCGTGGCGACGCGGCAGCGTCGTGCCCCTCAAGGCCATGGCCGACGTGGCCCTGCAGCAGACGCCCACCGTCGAGAAGGTCGTCGTCCTCCGGCGCATCGGGCGCGGCGAGACCCAGGTCGTGATGAAGCACGGCCGCGACGTCTGGTGGGACGACTGGCTCTCCCGCGTCGGCCCGGGCCCGAGCCTCGATCACGCGAAGGCGCCGCCCGCGTTCGACGCCGAGCACCCGCTCTTCGTCCTCTACACGTCGGGCTCCACCGGCAAGCCCAAGGGCGTGCTCCACACGACCGCGGGGTACCTCGCCGGCGTGCACGTCACGACCAAGTACGTCTTCGACCTCAGGGACGACGACACCTACTGGTGCACCGCCGACATCGGCTGGGTCACCGGCCACAGCTACATCGTCTACGGTCCGCTCTCGTGCGGGGCCACGTGCGTCATGTTCGAAGGGGCGCCGAACTTCCCCGACTGGGGCCGCTTCTGGAGCGTCATCGAGCGCCACGGCGTCACCGTGCTCTACACGGCGCCCACGGCCATTCGCGCCTTCATTCGCGCCGGCGACGAGTGGCCGGCCCGGTACGATCTGTCCTCGCTACGCCTCCTTGGCAGCGTGGGCGAGCCGATCAACCCGGAGGCGTGGATGTGGTACCACCGCGTCGTCGGCAAAGAGCGGTGCCCCATTGTCGACACGTGGTGGCAGACCGAGACCGGGAGCATCATGCTCGCCACGTTGCCGGGGGCCGTGTTCGCCAAGCCCGGCAGCACCGGGCTCCCGCTCTTCGGCGTCGAAGTGGGCGTCGTGAAAGACCGCGGCGAAGACTGCTCGCCCGGCGAGGGCGGCAAGCTCGTGGTCAAGCGGCCCTGGCCCTCGATGGCGCGCACGCTGTGGAAGGACGACGACCGGTACCTGAAGACGTACTGGGACGTCATTCCCAACGTGTACTTCACGGGCGACGGCGCGCGCCGCGACGAAGACGACTACCTCTGGGTGGTCGGCCGCATCGACGACGTGCTCAACGTCGCCGGCCATCGCATCGGCACTGCCGAGATCGAGAGCGCCCTCGTGAGCCATCCGTCGGTGGCCGAGGCCGCCGCCGTCGGTCGCCCCGACGAACTCAAGGGCCACGCGCTGGTCGTCTTCGTGACGGTCAAGGCGGGACAGAAGGCGGGCAAGGAGCTGAAAGAGGCGCTGGCCGCGCACATCGACAAGGAGATCGGAAAGTTCGCCCGGCCCGATTCCATTCGCTTCACCGATGCGCTCCCCAAGACGCGAAGCGGAAAGATCATGCGGCGGCTGTTGAAAGACATTGCCGCAGGCGGAGAGACCCAGGGAGACACGTCGACCCTCGAAGACCTCGGCGTGCTCGCGAAGCTTCGCGCGACCGAAGAAGATTGACGCTAAGATCCCCACGCCCAAGTGTTTTCTGCCACCAAGCGCGAAGGGGCGGGGCAACCCCCTCGGGAGACCTCCCGGTTCGAGCCCGTCCCCGGAACGGTGGTCGACGGGAAATACCGCATCGAGAAGGTGCTCGGCGAGGGCGGGATGGGCATCGTCGTCTCGGCGATCCACCTCGGGCTCGAGCAAGAGGTCGCCATCAAGTTCCTCTTGCCCGAGGCGATGCGCAGCCCCGTGTCCGTCGAGCGCTTCCTCCGCGAAGCGAAGGTCGCCGCCAAGGTCCGGAGCGAGCACGTCGCGCGCGTTCACGACGTGGGCACCCTCGAGGGCGAGGGCGGGGTGCCGTACATCGTCATGGAGCACCTCGAGGGGAGCGACCTCGGCCAGCTCATCGACGCCGAGGGCGCGCTGCCCATCGAAGAGGCGTGCGAGATCGCGGTCCAGGCGTGCGAGGCGCTCGTCGAAGTGCACGCCGCGGGCATCGTTCACCGGGACCTGAAGCCCTCGAACCTCTTCGTCACCCGCCGGGCCGACGGCTCGCCCTCGGTGAAGCTCCTCGACTTCGGGATCTCCAAGCTGACGCTCGGCAGCGACGAGCCCGGGCTCGATCCCGCCCTGACGCAGACGGCCACCATCATGGGCTCGCCGTCGTACATGTCCCCCGAGCAGCTCAAGTCGACCAAGGAGGTCGATAGCCGCGCCGACGTGTGGTCCCTCGGCGCCGTGCTCTACGAGGCGATCACGGGCAAGCCGGCGTTTCGCGGCGAGAGCCTGCCGCAGGTCTGCGCGATGATCGCGTCCGAAGATCCCGCCCTGCCGTCGAGCCGGCGCGACGGCATCCCCCTCGAGCTCGAACGGATCCTCCTCCGGTGCCTCGAGAAGAACCCCGACCGGCGCGCGTCGCTCCTCGAGCTCGCGCGCACGGCGGTGAAGTTCGCGCCCGATCGCGCCAGGGCGTCGCTCGAGCGCATCGAGGCCATGTCTGGTGGCGGTGGCGGTGGCGGTGGCGGCGGCGAGCCGCGGCCCCGGGCCGTGACGTACGCCGAGAAGAGCCTGCCGATCGCGTCGCAGCCGCCCGAGCGCCTCCGCACGATGTCGTCGTGGGGCCGCGACAAGCGCGGAAAGCGCGGGGGCGGGGGCGTCGTGATGCTACTCGTGGCGGTGTCGGCGGTCGCGGGGATCGGGATCTACACGGGCCGCATCGAAGTGAAGAAGCTCCGCGGAGGCCTCGACGGGGCGACGAGCGCCATGACGTCGGCGGTGGGCGCCGTGTCGTCGGCCGTGACGTCCGTAGGGAGCGCGGTGGCCTCGGCGATGCCGCCGTTGTCGGAGATTCCGACGTTGCCCGACGAGCCCGTGGCTTCGGGCTCGGCGTCGGGGGCTGGTTCGGCGTCGGGCTCGGCGTCGGGCTCGGCGTCGGCGTCCGGCTCGGCGGCGGAGCCGGATCCGGATTCGGACGGGAGCGACGAGCCGCCGGGGGCGCCGAGCGCGGTGGCGAGTGGCGGGGCCGCGCCGGCCGTGCGGCCACCGCAGGGGAGACCGCACATGACGAAGCCGCATCACGTCACGAAGCCGCACCGGCGGCATTACTGACCGCCCGCAGCACGTTCGCCGACGTGCTCGCCCTCGAGTTGGAGACGTCGCCGCAGCCGTTGCTGCCCGTGCCGCAGGCGAAGCCGGCGTTGTAGCAGGTGGTGATCGGTTCGCATGAAACCTCAGCGGCCGTCGAGCCCACAGCCTCGCCCGGGGCTCCGGGAACGCTCGCGCTGCATGCAGCGACCATCGCGATCGATGCGACGCCGACGAAGGCGAAGAAACCGGTGACGGAAATCTTGTACATGGGCACCCCCTGGACGGGAGATTCACGTCTACCACCC